>FLNY01004368.1_pt1 | contig 72946 bp, 61 predicted proteins | sample 1140381 | NCBI WGS metagenome assembly FLNY01 (sample SAMEA3878172, study PRJEB12797) | bioreactor metagenome | biome: Moose rumen | place: Sweden | collected 2011-10
ATTTCAAAGTTACGACAATTCTTGCAAATATGCAAGAAAACGTTCTCTTTTTTTATGTCTGTGAATAATTCAGGTTAGACAAATTAGTCGGGACAGAAGAAGAACGGGAAAGCATAAGAAATGCCCAGATTCAGATTCTCAAAAGGAAAAACAAATTAATGCCATTATTTATTGAACACGTTCAAAAGAACAATTATACCTATAAAGCATCCATGTCTGAAATATATGACTATTGTGTTTTAGAACTCCCGTTTGCATTCTGGCAATGGGGCACGCCTTTAACTACAATCCCGTCTGCCAACGCTTCAGACAAAGAGTGGTTTTCTTTCTTTATGAAAATATCAGAAGGTGATTATTTTTCATCCCCTAGCGCATTCACTCCATTCTTTGTTCAGGCAGCCCGCGAACTGGGATATTATGGATATAGTACCAAAGGTTTAAAAAAATTTTTAGGAATAAGGAGTCCTAAAAATTATCTGAGACGCCTAATGCTTCCAGATAATGCCACACACATCAAATTTGATAAGGGATTGTATAAACGGACGGTTAAATATCTTAAAAATCAAGATCCGAAACACATTTTTATCTATGGTGAAGTTGATCCATGGTCTTCAAGTGGGGTTGCAGGTTGGTTGGATTGTTCCAAAAAGCACAATATGCGAGTCTATGTTCAACCTCAAGGTAGTCATAAGGCCCGTATTGGAAACATGCCGGAAAAAATGCGTGATGAAATTATAAACAGACTGACAGAATGGCTAAAATAAGAAACTGGCACAATTATTGCTGTAGTAAATAAAACTTTATTTAAATGGATGTAAATTATACAAATAAATTAAACCAAATATTACAATACAGCAAAGAAGAAGCCCTTCGCCTGCAAAATGATTTTATCGGTCCCGAGCACATAATGCTTGGTATTTTGCGTGATGGCGAAAATAAAGCATATAAAGTTCTGGAGTCTTCCCATAGTATTGATATGACAGAGTTGAAAAAGAGAATCGAATCCATACTGGTTAATTCGAGCCACTCACTTGATACTGACTCAAAAATCACTCTTAATGACAAATCCCGTACAATACTTAACCTGTGTGTACTAGAGTCCAGACTATTACGTTCGAAAGAGACTGATGTAGAACATCTATTATTAGCTATTATGAAACAAAAGAATAACGTACCTGCCACTATTTTATCTGATAACGATTTCAGTTATACAAAGCTATTTAATATGCTGAAGAATAATACCCCGATAAAAGATGAAGTGGAATTTGAAGATGAGGAGGAAGATATTCCACCTACTTCAGCAAACAAAGACGGACTTCGTAGAAAAACTAAAACCGGTAATTCTGACAGAGGCGGACATACCGACACACCAGCAATAGATTCTTTCAGTTATGATCTCACCAGAGCAGCACTGGAGGGTCTGTTAGACCCAGTTGTCGGTCGTGATAAGGAAATTGAACGTTTAGCTCAAATTCTTAATCGCAAAAAAAAGAACAACCCAATACTTATAGGAGAACCAGGTGTCGGTAAAAGTGCCATAGTTGAAGGATTAGCACAACGTATAGTTCAGCGCAAAGTGTCGCGGTCTTTATTTGGGAAACGAGTTGTATCCCTTGATATCACAAGCATTGTTGCTGGTACTAAATTCCGCGGACAGTTTGAAGAACGGATGAAAGCAATTATTAACGAATTGAAGTCCAATCCGAATATAATTGTTTTCATTGATGAAATACACATGCTTGTCGGAGCGGGAAATGCTTCTGGCGAAATGGATGCCGCAAACATGTTGAAACCCGCATTGTCAAGGGGCGAATTGCAATGTATAGGTGCCACGACATTAAGTGAATTCAGAAAATCCATAGAAAAAGACGGTGCTTTAGACCGTAGATTTCAAAAAATCATTGTCGATCCTACAACTCCAGAAGAGACACTTCAGATTTTGCATAACATCAAAGGCCGATACGAAGAACATCACAATGTAACATACACTCAAGATGCCATCAACGCATGCGTTAATCTCACCGAGCGTTATATTACAGACCGTCATTTTCCAGATAAGGCAATCGACGCCCTGGATGAAGTGGGTTCTCGTGTGCATATAAACAACATAAGTGTTCCAAAAGAAATAGAAGATCAGGAAATAGCCATTCAGAATGCCATTATCCAGAAAGACAGTGCTGTAAAGAATCAGAATTATGAACTTGCAGCCAGTTACCGTGATCGTGTCAAGCAATTACAACAAGAATTGGAGGAAAAGAAATCGGCATGGGAATCATCACAGACTGACACACGTGTAATAGTTGATTATGACCAGGTAGCAGAAACGGTTGCTATGATATCGGGTGTTCCTTCCACAAGAATGGCAAAAGATGAGACAATACGAATTAAAGGAATGCGAGATGAGTTAAAGAAAAAAGTAATAGCACAGGATTCTGCCATAGACACAATGGTTTCTGCCATACAAAGAAATCGTATCGGATTAAATGACCCAAACCGTCCGATTGGCACATTTATGTTTATTGGTCCTACCGGTGTTGGTAAAACTTATCTGGCTAAACAACTCGCTGAATTCATGTTCGGTTCAGCAGACTCATTAATTCGTATTGACATGTCGGAATATATGGAGAAATTCAATGCCAGTAGGCTGGTTGGTGCACCTCCAGGATATGTCGGTTATGATGAAGGTGGCCAATTGACTGAGAAAGTACGACGTAAGCCCTACTCTATTGTTCTTTTTGACGAAATAGAGAAAGCTCATCCTGATGTTTTCAACATTCTTTTGCAAATCATGGATGACGGACGTCTGACTGACAGTTTTGGAAGAACGGTTGATTTCAGGAATACAATTATCATCATGACATCCAATGCCGGTACTCGCCAATTAAAGGATTTTGGTAATAAAATAGGCTTTACGTCTGAGTCAAATGACATGGATGACAAAATGAACTCACGAAGGATTGTCCGAAAGGCCCTTGAACGTCAATTTTCTCCAGAGTTTTTAAACCGTATTGATGATATCATCACATTTGACCAGCTTGACAAATCATCTATTTTAAAGATTATTGATATTGAGCTGACAAAGTTATATGAAAGAATTGAGAAACTTGGTTATCATTTGAATATAGACAAAAAAGCGAAGGAATATCTGGCTGAAATTGGCTACGACAAACAATATGGAGCCCGTCCTTTACGAAGAGCCATACAGAATAATATCGAAACCCTGATATCTGAGCAGATTGTAGAGGGATATATAAAAAATGGTGCTGTTATCAATGTCACATTTGACAAAATAAACAACAAAATATTACTTGAGCAAAAAGAGACCAGTTCTGATTAATCAGAACAGGTCCCTTTTCCTTTTATTCAGTTTATAATTAAAGAAAAAAAAATGAGAAAAAAAACAAAAAGGAACATATATATATCAGCTATTATCATAGCAGTTATATCAATTTTGATAACCGCTTTCATGTTTTCCGTGATTGGAAGGGTAATGACCAATGAAAAGGCCAATTATATTTATATAGATAAAGATGATAATATTGACTCGGTACGCAATAAAATAGTTGATGTGGGATCTCCTACGAGTATGAAAGGATTTGATTTGCTTAATCACCTGACGGAGTATGAGAAAAATATCCACATTGGTCGATATGAACTTTCATCAACCTTAAGTATGTTTAATTTGTTCAGGAATTTAAGAAATGGGCAGCAAAGTCCGTCAAAAGTGGTTATCCCATCAGTCAGAACAGTTGAAGATGTGTGTGATAAGATAACAAAGGGGTTGATGATTAGCAGCCAAGAGCTTTTAAACACCTTATATGACAGTCTGAATATTCTTGGTTTTACCAAAGAGACTCTTCCAGCTTTATTCATACCTAACACCTATGAGATATACTGGACGACGGAAGCCGGGAAATTAACAGAACGTTTAAAATCAGAATATGACAGATTCTGGAATAGCGAACGTAAATTAAAAGCCGAACAATTAGGCTTGTCTCCAATAGAAGTTACCACCTTGGCAAGCATTGTTGATTCTGAAACGTCACGTGATCAGGACAAACCTATAATCGCCCGTCTCTATTTAAACAGACTTAAGAAGCATATGCGTCTGGCCAGTGATCCGACAGTTGTATTTGCTGTTGGTGATTTCACTCTAAGGAGAGTACTTAAACGACATTTGGAAATTGATTCTCCCTATAACACATATAAATACGAAGGTCTTCCTCCTGGTCCAATTCGTATAACAAGTATAGCAGGTATAGATGCAGTATTAAACCCAGATGATAATGATTTCTTATATATGTGTGCTAAAGAGGATTTCTCTGGCGAGCACTATTATACTGCATCAGAGACAGAGCATATGAATAATGCCCGCAAATATGCTGAGGCACTAAATCAACGAAAAATAAAATAATCATCATTATGAGGATACTACTCATCGGTGAATATAGCAATGTGCATTGGACACTGTCGGAAGGTCTTAGAAAACTGAGGCATGAAGTGTGTGTCGTAAGCGATGGCGACAGTTGGAAGAATTACTGTCGCGATATTGACCTAAGCAGAAAATCACTTGGAAAATTTGACACTTTTAGATATTTATTAAAAGTAAAAAAGATATTTAAAAATCTAAAAGATTATGATGTTGTTCAACTCATTAACCCTATTTTTCTTGACTTACGTGCAAAAAGAATCAGGCCATTTTATGATATGCTCAGAAAAAACAACCGAAAATTGTTTATAGGAGCATTCGGCATGGACCATTATTGGGTAAAGACATGCCTGGACTGCAAAACATTTAAATATTCAGATTTTAACATCGGGGAGAGATCAAGAAAAGATGAGCCGCTCAATAAGATATACATCAAAGATTGGCTCTACGGGGAGAAGTCTGGCTTAAATATAGATATGGCAAAAGATTGTGATGGTGTTATTGCCGGTTTATACGAATACTATAAATGCTATTATCCCGAGTATCCAGCAAAAACTGCATTTATCCCATTCCCAATTAATACAGCAGATATAAAAGAAAAAACATTTGGTGATAAGCTTTTACCCGTAAAGTTTTTCATTGGTATACAAAAAAACAGGTCGGTCTACAAAGGGACTGATATTATGTTAAAAGCATTAGAACGATTACAAAAGGATTATCCAGAACGATGCGAAATAAAAAAAGCAGAATCAGTACCATATGATGAATATCAGAAAATGATAAATGATTCTGACTGCCTTCTTGATCAGTTGTATAGTTATACACCAGCTATGAATGGTTTGCTGGCCATGTCTAAGGGTCTGGTTCTTGTCGGAGGTGGTGAAGAAGAACAATATGAAATCATTCATGAAAACAAGCTCAGACCAATAATCAACGTATTACCTTCCGAAGATGATGTTTATAATCAGCTAAAAACTCTGATATTCCATCCAGAACGAATAAAAACCCTATCAAAAGAAAGTACGGAGTATATTCTGAAACATCATGATTATGTTAAAGTGGCACAGCAATATGTGGATTTTTGGGACTCACATGGCCAGACGTAATCCAATAGAACTATTCTTCTCATTCGTTGGGTATACCGCACGATATTTGATATTAATATAATTTTCATTCATCATCCACGCTCCTCCTCTTACCACTTTATTCTGCCCCTTTTCCGGTCCCGTAGGATTCAAAGAAGGACTATGTTGATAAAAAGAAAACTCATAATAATCCCGGCACCATTCTGAGACATTACCACTCATATCATATATTCCCAGTTCGTTGGGGCGCTTTTTACCAACCTGATGAGTCTTAGCCTTACTATTGTCCGCATACCATGCTACCGACTTGGGATATTCACTACCGGCATAGTTATAATGAAGTGAATATTTACCGCCTTGTGCTGCATATTCCCACTCTGCTTCAGAAGGTAATCTGAAGTCCATACCAGTCATATCATTTAATTTATTAATGAAAACCTGACAATCATCCCAACTGATATTCTCAACAGGTAGATTAGCACCTTGAAATTCAGATGGGTTAGAACCTGTCACCAACTCCCATTCGTCTTGTGTCACTTCATATCTACAAATAAAAAATGGCTCAATTTCAACAAGATGAGCTGGAGTGTTATCTTGGTTTTGACGATAATCGTTATTTTCTGTTCCCATTATAAAAGTCCCACCATCGACAAATATCATATTTCCCAACATTTTGCTAAAAACACGAATCTGTTTTTGTGACAAAGTATCGTTGACTTGAATATTTTTACGACGCGTGGTAGCAGTTCTGTTTTGAGCATACAGAACATCCGGCAGAAAAAAAAGGAAAACTATTATAAATCTGACACTCATCATTCTTATAAAAAAAAGAGATTTGTCATTCAAGAATGACAAACCTCCCTGTTCTGCATATTAATAATTATCCAAGAAATGAGATAAGAACACCGGCAGCAACAGCTGATCCGATTACTCCCGATATATTGGATGACATACAATAATTTAAAACATGGTTTTTCGAATCATACTTGGTAGCAATATCATTACAAACACGACTTGCCATCGGCACGGCAGAAAGACCTGTAGCACCAATAAGTGGATTAATTTTCTTCTTGGTAAAGAGATTAAAGATTTTCACCATGGTAATACCTGCAGTTATAGATAGAGCAAATGCGAGGAAACCTCCTACAACAATACCGATTGTTGTCCAATTCAGAAAAGCCTGTGCTGTCATCGTTGCACCAACGCACAATCCTAGGAATATCGTAGCTGTATTCATTATGGAATTACTAATCGTATCAAACAGACGATTTGTATCAGCTCCTATTTCTTTCAATAAATTACCGAACATCAACATACCTATAAGCGCAACAGCTGAAGGAACAAATATAGCAACAACTGTAGTGACTGCAATAGGAAAAATTATCTTAACCACTTTCAGGTTTTTAATCTCATTGGCAGCCGGATAAAGTTTATCTTGCTCTTTCATGTTAATCTTCAATTCTTTCTTCGTACAGGTCAGCTTAACGACCAAAGGAATGATAACTGGAACAAGGGCCATATAACTATATGCAGCAATCGCAATCGGTCCTAACAGATGTGGAGCCAACTTAATTGTGGTAAAGATTGCAGTTGGTCCATCAGCACCTCCTATAATTCCTAATGATGCAGCTTCCTTAAGAGTAAACCCCATGAGAACAGCACAAATAAGTACAAGGAAAATACCAAATTGAGCAGCAGCACCAAAGATAGCAAGTCGTAAATTACGGAGCATCGGACCAAAATCAGTCAGAGCACCAACTCCCATAAAAATTACCGGCGGTAGTAATCCCGTCTTAATAAGTGCATAATAGAGATAATTCATTAAACCCAATTCATGGGCAATTTCCGGAAGAGACATTTTCCATATATCATATTGTTGGCCATCTTTTATGATGGTGCCATCTTCAGCCGCCTGAAGCACTCCCATATCTCCTCCCGGGAAATTGGCAATAAGCACACCAAAAGCAATTGGAATAAGCAATAATGGTTCATAATGCTTCACAATTCCCAAATAAAGCAGAAGGAACGCAATAGCATACATCAGGAAAAACGACGGATTTGCAATCAAATCACTGATTGCTGTCATTTCATATAAATTTTGAAATATTTCAGACATAATAAATAATGTTTATCCTATTTTCATAATAACATCATCCTCTTCAACGGAATCACCTGAATTAACGAGAATGGCTGTAATAACACCATCTCTGTCAGCCTTAATGGCATTGTATGTTTTCATCGCCTCAATATAGCCGACGATGTCGCCTTCTTTTACCGCATCACCCACGTTCTTAGGTGTTTCGCCTGTATCTTTTACTCTGAAGAACTTACCTTCGAGAGGAGCCAAAAGATCGGCACCCTCTCCAGTTGAGTTATTTTGAGTGTTGTCTGCTGTTGTCTGAGGAAGGCTATCGCCATAAGCAATATCAACTTTATAATTTTGTCCATTCACATTAACAGTGATTGAGTTAGGTAATTCAGCAACAGCCATTGAGTTGTTTTTCTCAGCTTTTCTTCTTGCAAGATCTTCTTCAAAATCAGCTTTGGCTTTTCCACTCTTATATGCTTCATATTGTGTCGGATGCATTGCATACTCAAAAAGTTCTTCATCATCTTGACCGAGCTCCCATCCTTTCTGCTTCATTTTATAACGGTAATCATCCAGATTGTCAGGATAATTCTCCTGTGGGTCTACATTTAAGAACTCACGGCCTTCAGCTTTAGCCATATCAACAAATACGGAATCAACCGGTCCTGGAAGTTGTCCAGCTTTACCAAGGATCATATCCCAAATTGTATCAGCAATCATAGACCAACGCTCTTTGCCCTTTTCCATTTGGACCACATTCATGAGAGCAAGATTTTTAACATACTGACTGAAAGGCGTTACCAAGCAAGGATATCCGACTTTTGGCCAGACATAAGCCACCTCATCAAATAGTTTAATCAGCAGTTCATCAGTTGTCAATTCTGGCTGATCATTCTTAACCTTCCATTTATTTAAAGAACGTAGGTTCTCCTCAAGGTCAGTCATTAAAGAGCCCATCATACCTCCTGGTAGTCCAGGTTTAACAAGTAATGAGTTGTTGATTCTGTTTAGATCCGGGCAATAATATCCGAGGAAATCATCCATCATTTCCTGAATCTGAGTACGGACTTCCATATATGCTTCCATATTGATATCCTTCACCAGGAAACCAGCATCTTTAAGCATTTCCTGAACAGCAATAATATCCGCATGTCCTGTTCCCCAGGCAAGAGGTGCAACAGCAGTATCTACATAATCACATCCATTCTTACAGACTTCAAGGATACTTGCCATATTAAATCCAGGACCGGAATGAGAGTGATATTGAATAAGAATATCCTTCTTATATTCTTTAATTCCTTTGACAATTTTTCCCAGTGAATCAGGACGCCCAATGCCAGCCATATCTTTCAGACAAATCTCATCTGCACCAGCATCAATCAATACCTTTGCCATATCTACATAATACTTGACAGTATGTATTGGGGAATGAGTCATGCATAATGAAGCCTGCGCTATCATGCCAGCTTCTTTTGCATATTTAATTGAAGGTATGATGTTTCGTGTATCATTTAAGCCACAAAAGATACGCGTAATATCTGTACCTTGCGCCTTCTTTACTTTATAGAATAATTTACGTAAATCCTTAGGACATGGGCTCATTCTTAATGCATTCAACGCACGATCGAGCATATGAGTTTGAATTCCCGCCTCATGAAATGGTTTGGTCCATTCTCTCACCGACTTATTAGGGTTCTCTCCATATAATAGATTAACTTGTTCAAAACCACCACCATTGGTTTCCACACGATCAAAACACCCCATCTTGATTATGGCAGGAACCACTTTCACAAGCTGATCAACACGTGGCTGGTATTTTCCTGCACTTTGCCACATATCGCGGAAAACCAAACTGAATTTTACTTCTCTTTTCATAATAATTAATATGTAATGAATTAAATTTTTGAAATATTAGAAACACGTCCTTTTCCATTTGTAAGTTGCTTAACAGCCTCATTTATAATAGCTGATGTATTTGCATCAACAGGTACGGTTTCAAATTTTGATTGTTTCTTAGCAATGATGTCTTCAGGTGCAAATTTGTTAATAACGGCAATTAAAACTTTTCCTAAATAAATCACGATAAGTAAAATTGCAAAAACAGTCAACATACCCACCACCAACAATTTTAAAGCTTCAGGAATATTTTCCATAAGAATAAATTTTATATGTAACTACTGGATTTAAAGAATGAATGATGTATAATGATATACTCTCTAAAATATATGCAAATATACGATTTTTTATGGAAAAAATCAAAAAAATCATGATATAGATACATATTATATGCATATTAGCGTATATTATTTGTATATTATTTGTATATCGACAAAAAAGGCTCATGTTTTGTACACATGAGCCCCTTTATATGATTTTAAACGAAATTAATCTTCAACAATGATAGGTTTGTATTTTGGCACAAGGGCTTTCATTATAATCCAACCAACAAGATATGCCACAGCACAAATGCAGAAAATTATAAAATAGCCAGCAGGTTTCCCTTCAAATCCAGCAAAAGAGAAGGCACTACCCTGCTCTTCCGCATAGGTGAATAAGGCACCTGCACTTTTTTGAAGGAGGAAAGAACCTATACCTCCAGCCATACCACCAATTCCTGTTATAGTAGCAATAGCAGATTTTGGGAACATATCTCCTACAGTAGAGAATATATTTGCAGACCAACTCTGGTGTGCAGCCCCTGCAATACCAATGATAATGATTGGGAACCAAGGTGAGATGCTTCCTAAAGGCTGGGCGATAAGGACAAGAAGCGGGAAGAAGGCAAAAATTAGCATAGCTTTCATTCTTCCAGCATACGGGTTCATTCCTTGATTGATAAATAATGTTGGGAGTTTACCGCCAAGAATACTCAGCATAGTAATTAAATAAAGAACAAATATAAGTACCATCCCTGTATAGTCGGTAGGATTGATGTCAAACTGAGACTTCAGATAGGCAGGAGTCCAGAAGAGGAAGAACCACCAAACTCCGTCTGTCATGAATTTTCCGACGATAAAAGACCATGTTTGATTGTATTTGAAACAATTGAGGAAACTAATCTGAGGTCCTTCATCATTCGCCTCTTTTGGATCACCTTCTGTATCTGCATCCTGATTGATATATGTAAGTTCCGCGTCGTTTACTCTTTTGTTTTCTGCAGGTTTTTTATATAAGAAGATCCAGAAAGCCATCCAAATATAGCCAAGTGCACCAATCACAATAAATGCCATTTCCCATCCAAAATATTTAGCAAGAATAGGGATGGTAAAAGGTGCAATCAAAGCACCAACACTTGCACCAGAGTTGAAAATAGCAGTAGCATATGCCCTGTCTTTTTTCGGAAAATATTCTGCTGTCACCTTAATAGCAGCTGGAAAGTTACCAGCTTCACCTAATGCAAGAATACATCTTGCTCCTAAGAACAGCCATACGCTTACAGTTGAAATAGCCAGTGCAGCCTGCGCACCTCCAACTTGTTTAAATTGTCTGATTCCTTCAAGCGCACCTTCGAATCCATGCCATTCACCAACCTCTAGGCCACAGGTTACAATGCCGCAAAAGGCATGAAGTACAGCTCCTGTGCTCCAGATGAAAATAGACCAGAGATAACCTTTCTTGGTTCCCATCCAATCAATGAATTTTCCGGCAAAAAGCATACACACAGCGTAGAAGATGGAAAAAACGGCAGTGATATTACCATAGTTCTCATCACTCCATCCAAACTCTTCCTGAATACCACCTTCACCAGGATACGTAAGAGACAAAACCTGTCTGTCGAGATAATTAACAGTTGTTGCAAAAAACAACATTGCGCAAATCACCCATCGGTAATTTGACATTTTAGCAGTTTTAAGTGCACTCATAATTTGTAAAACAATATTTAATATAATTAATTAGTGTCTGCAATGCAAATTTAATAAAATTTAATAATTTTACATAATGATTTGCGAAATATTTTCAAAATCATCTCTTGTCATCTTAATTTCGATGCCGCATCCTTCAGAATCGGAGTTAATTGGTGGATTTTCCTTAATAATGGAAATACTGACACAAATCACGGAAGGAAATTTCTTATAAATTGATGAAAGAATCCGTCCAGCAACATGTTCCATCAGTTTGGATGGGATTTGCATTTCTTTTTTAACGATTTCAAAAACTTTTCCATAGTCTATTGTATCTTTAACACTATCGCTATAGATAGCCTGTTTGAAATCACAATCAATCTTCAAAGAAACGAGGAAAGAATGTCCAACCAGTTTTTCCTGTGCTAGCACTCCATGATAAGCATAGAATCGTAAATTGTTGAGAATTATCGAGTTCGACATATTATAATATAATAAAGTTATTGATAATCTAAAAAAATCAGCGCACGGACATCACTGCCCTTTGCGCTGAACGGAAAATATATAGAAATGGAATGAATGAAAAAACATATTATTAACCACATCTTGAGGAGCCGCAACTTGTACAAATAAGGCATCCTTCCTGATATACCAGAGTTTCGTTTCCACAATTTGGACATTTCTGTCCTTTTGCTTCAGTGCCATCCTGCACATACTTTTTCAATGCACGTTCAACACCATTTTTCCAGGTATTAATGCTCTCACTTTCCAACTGTAGTGAACTAACGAGTTTAATCACATTGGTCAATGGCATACGATATCTAAGCACTCCAGAAATCAGTTTTGCATAATTCCAATACTCCTTATTAAATTTTTCGGAGAGTCCTTCTATTGTCGTTTTATAGCCACGTCTGTTAACGAACTGGAAGTCATAACGCTTTGATCCATTCTCATCAATATTTTTAATGATATGTCCTTTTGACACAGTTTTCGGTAAAGCAATACCATCTTCATCGTCCAACACACCAGTGAAGATTTCATAAGGATACCCATTGAGTAGTCCGACAAATGCCACCCATTTTTCTTTATTATTCTGGAATCTTACCACATCACACTCCAATGTTTTTGGTCTTACTTCTGTTACCTCAGGCATGCAATGAGCAGGAATACCTCCATTTTTCTTATCATCTTTCTTCTCCGTTGAAACCAGTACCCCTGCACGTGAGCCATCCCTGTAAACGGTACATCCCTTGCAACCACATTTCCATGCCTCAACATATAATTCATTGACCAAATCTTCGGTTACATTATTTGGAAGATTAATAGTAACAGAAATAGAATGATCCACCCACTTCTGAATGGCACCTTGCATTCTAACCTTTTCATGCCAGTCAACATCATTAGCTGTTGCTTTGTAGTATGGAGATTTCTGTACTAACTCATCAATTTCCTGTTGAGAATATCTTTTCTTTATATCATAACCGTTTATTTTCATCCAAACCAGGAATTTTGGATGATAAACAATATATTCCTCAAACGAGTCTCCACTTTCATCCACAAAATCCACATGGGCATTTGTATCATTAGGATTAACCTTTCTTCTTCGCTTATATACAGGCATGAATACCGGTTCAACACCTGATGTGGTTTGGGTCATCAGACTTGTGGTACCGGTAGGAGCGATAGTAAGGCAAGCTATATTGCGTCGTCCATATTTAACCATATTTGAATAGAGCGAAGGATCAACACCTTTTAAACGATTCACAAAAGGATTGTCTTTTTCTCTTTCCGAATCATAAATATTAAAAGCACCACGTTCTTTTGCCATTTGAACGGAAGACTTATATGCCTCAATCGCAACATTCTTATGTACTTCAGTAGAGAAATAAGTAGCTTCAGGTGTACCATATGTCAATCCCATAGCAGCTATCATGTCGCCTTCTGCTGTAATTCCTACGCCAGTGCGTCTTCCATTACCACTTTTTTCATAAATTTTTTGCCACAAATGTAGTTCAGACCCTTTAACCTCGTTAGACTCAGGATCCGACTTCACCTTTTCCATAATCTGATCTATTTTTTCAAGTTCAAGATCAATTATATCATCCATAATACGCTGCGCCAAGCGCACATGCATACGGAAAAGCTCATAGTTGAAAGCCGCATATTTTGTAAATGGATTGTCAACATACGAATAAAGGTTAATAGAAAGCAAACGGCAAGAATCATACGGACACAATGGAATTTCTCCACAAGGGTTTGTAGAAACAGTTCTGTATCCTAAATCCGCATAGCAATCAGGTATTGACTCTCTGAGAATTGTATCCCAGAAAAGAACCCCTGGTTCAGCAGACTTCCATGCATTATGTACAATTTTTTTCCAAAGTTGTGATGCGTCAACGTTTTTTTCGACCATCGGTTCGTCTGAATCGATCGGGAATTGCTGTTTATAGTTTTGACCGGCGATAGCAGCCTTCATGAAGTCATCATCAACTTTAACAGACACATTAGCACCCGTAACTTTTCCTTCTTCCATCTTTGCATCGATGAAAGACTCGGCATCAGGATGTTTAATTGAGACAGAAAGCATAAGAGCTCCTCTACGACCATCTTGTGCTACTTCCCTAGTAGAATTAGAATAACGTTCCATAAAAGGAACAAGTCCTGTTGATGTTAGGGCGGAGTTTTTCACAGGTGAACCCTTAGGGCGAATATGGGAAAGGTCATGTCCTACTCCACCCCTTCTTTTCATAAGTTGAACTTGTTCTTCGTCAATTCTTATGATGGCACCATATGAGTCGGCATCCCCATCAAGGCCGACAACAAAACAATTAGACAAAGATGCAACCTGAAAAGGATTTCCTATACCTGTCATAGGGCTCCCTGCCGGTACGATATATTTGAAATGGTCGAGAAGATCAAATATTTGTTGTGCAGACATAGGATTAGGATACTTCTTCTCTATTCTGGCAATTTCATTGGCAATACGCCAATGCATATCTTCCGGTGATTTTTCGTAAATATTACCAAAAGAATCCTTCATAGCGTATTTGTTGACCCATACTCTGGCAGCCAACTCATCACCATCAAAATATTTTAAAGAAGCTTCAAAAGCTTCATTGTAAGAATAGGTTACACCATTTTCCATTGTAGTTAGGATGTTTAATTAAGTTTGTCAAATAATTCATTTGGAGCTGAGTATATGATTCGCCAATCAATTCTCTCTTTCCAGTTGCAGAATTTTGAAATGAGTTACCATGAAAAAAACTTTTGCAAAGCTACAAGAGTTTTATTAATTTTCAAAATAATTAATTCAAAAGTTATCCACATATTAACAAGTTATCAACAAGGTTTTACTAATCACCTGTTTCTTAATCGTATAGTTTTAAAGTTAGCATTGACGGGGATAAAATAAAAACAACTTGTCAATTTATATTATAAACAATGATCAAAAAATAATAATAATTTATTAACTTTGCAGAATTAAAAAAGAATTAATTTTAAATAAAACAAGAAACCATGACAAAAATTATCGACAGACGAACGATTCGCAAATACAAAACCTTGGGAGTGGATGAGAATTTAATAAATGAATTACTCCAGACAGCATCACGAGCGGCAACAATGGGCAATATGCAATTATACAGTGTTGTAATAACCAAAGATGACATAATAAAAGAACAGTTGTCTCCTTACCATTTTCATCAGCCGATGATAAAAGCTCCTGTTGTTTTAACTTTTTGTGCTGATTTCAACAGGTTCAGTAAATGGTGTGAATTCAGAGAAGCCCAACCTGGATACTCAAATTTTCTCTCATTCTTAAACGCCATGAGCGACACATTGTTATTTACCCAGAACTTCTGTACACTTGCAGAAGAGAATGGACTTGGCACGTGTTATCTCGGCACTACCATTTATAATCCCAAGGGAATCATTGAAGTTCTCAAACTGCCCAAACTGACTTTTCCCATAGCCACAATCACAGTCGGGTGGCCTGATGAGGAGCCAGATCAACCAGACCGCTTACCGATTTCCGGAATCATTCATTCTGAGTATTATAATGATTACACAAAAGAAGATATAGACAACATCTACAAATTCAAGGAATCACTAGAGGAAAATAATGATTTTATAAAGATAAATGGGAAAAAAACCTTAGCGCAAGTATATACAGATTGCAGATATAAGAAAAGTGACAATGAAATAATGTCGGAAGGGCTGATTGAGGCACTCAGAGATCAAGGGTTTATTCAATAACAAAATAAATAAAGGGTGATAATTATTTTCACCCTTTATATATGCATATTTTTTTCAATTGCCTCAATATCTTGTTTGGTTTTCGGCTCTGTATCAATAAGGTTGTTAACCTGTTTAATGGAATGAATTACTGTTGAGTGGTTTCTGCCACCAATAGATTTCCCTATTTGAACATGCGAATCGTCCGTATGTCTGTTAGCTAAATAAATAGCTAACTGCCTCATATAAACTATTTCTTGTTTTCTGCTTCCGGAACAAAGTACCTCTTCATTGATTTTAAAATACTCACATACTACCTTCTTAATATCTTCAGTAGTGAATTTCTCATCATTTTTTTCAACATAGTGAGGTATAATTTTATCTACAAGTTCACAAGAAATATCACAATTGTAGACAATAGAATGTGCCATCAATGAACGTATAATACCCTCTAAGTCACGGATATTGTTATCCAAATTATTGGAAATGTATTCAACAACATTCTCTGGGATATCAAGTCCTTCTTTTTTAATTTTACTATTTAGTATCTTTTTTCTTAAAGCCTTTGTAGGCTTTTCAATCTCAGCCTGGCATCCCCACTTAAACCTGGTTAAAAGTCGGTCTTCCAAACCATCAATTTTCACAGGAGGTCGGTCAGCGGTAAGAATTATCTGCTTACCATTCATGTGTAAATGGTTGAATATATGGAAGAATGTATTTTGTGTGGCTGTCCTACCAGATAGTTCTTGCACATCATCAAGAATCAGCACATCAATTGTCTGATAGAAATTAATGAAATCATTCGTTTTGTTCTGACGCACAGAATCTGTATATTGCACTGTAAAAAGATGTGCAGAGAGATACAATACCCTTAATTTAGGGTGAAGTTCTTTAATATTCCAGCCTATTGCATTAACGAGATGTGTCTTACCACACCCGGAAGGTCCAAACACAAAAAAAGGATTAAAAGTTTTAGCCGGATTAAGTGCTATAGCCTGGCCGATAGCTCTTGCAAATTTATTACTCTCGCCTTCAATAAAGGTGTTAAAGGTATACCCCTGATGAAGTTGAGAGTCTAATTCATCGGCTTCCGGTACGATAAGATCTGGAGTTTTGTTTGATAATTGATGAGTTTGAGCATTAACAGAAAAAGGTTTAGGATTAGATTCAACAAGAATTTTATTTTCAGGACGTTGAACAACAGTAATACTATAACTAAGATTGATAGTCTTACCATACACCCTTTTCAAAGTAGCAGCAATAAGATTAACATACTCATCTTTCTCGAGCATGTCATAAATGAATTGACTTGGTATAGAGAGTATAAGATTATCATTTGCATACGACTTGAATTCTGTGTATGCAAATAACATCTCATATTGTTCAGGGGAAATATTATCGCGAATAATACGGCGACATTCTTCCCATTTCTCTTTAGGGTCAATCATTTTATTATGTATGGTATTATCTTCAAACGAAGAAATCTCTTTCCAAAATTCTGTTATGCAAAATTAGCTATTTTTTTTCAGTTGTCAAAATTTAAAATGGGGGTAGAAAAAAAGAGGCAAAATAACATATTCCTTATCAACAAATTACAAATTAGTAAAATACAGACGCTTGCCTTTAACGCAGTATATACAAGTATTTAAAAAACAAATATTTAACACAATATTTTTGTAAATAGCACACAAGTTTCACCAAATAAATATATATATACAAACTATTGAAAACTATTATTTTTTATTTGTGTAAAAACCTAAACAAATAAAGCTTGTATTATTTAGACTTATTATAAATAGAGGGGGAATATTACAATTTTGTTACGTATTTTAATTACTATTTATTCTTTTTACCAAACACTGAGAAATGTACATATCTCTTGGGATTTTCTCTTAAATCCTGAAGAAGGCGGGATGCATTTTCGAGTGTTGAATCGAGTTTGTTATATACATCATCATCATACATAATCTTACCAAACGTGGATTCTTGATTATTCATCATCATAGTCATTTTTTCAGTTACTTGCTTTAGATTTTCAACTGATGATGTTAAATCTTTTATAATATTGTCTAAATTATCCTGATTTAATTTGTCAGTGGTTTGAGATAAATTAGAAGTAATTTGATTAATAGAATTTAATATCAAAGGTAGTTTTTGTGCTATGTCCAAACTAAGATTATTAAGGGATTGAGAAGCATTCTGGATAGTAGAAAGTGTGGATTTAGCATCATTCATCAGACTATTGGCATCACCAACTAAATTAGATGAAAGTATGTTTAAATTAGAAGACAGGCCATCGACATTTGTAAAAACTTCAGGTAGCTTTTTAGTAGAACGTTCCACATTCTGTGTTAAAGCCTGAACATTATAAAGAGAATTGACTAATGCCGGATTGGTCATTAATAGATTCACATTATAGGCCAATGTGTCTATCCTAGATAAAACGGTCTGCACATCCGGCACTACAGCACCAGCTGCACTTAGTATATCATTAGAAGGGACTCCAATTATTGTGTCATTCACTTCGAGAAAGCCATAACTCTTGTTTCCGAGAACAATTTTCAATTTAGCAGCACCGAGCATCTCCTTAGTAAGCATTGCTGTACTTCCTTTTGGTATTTTAACACCTTTATTCAGTTCGATTCCGACAAGAACATTTTGTTTGTCAGAAATAAACTTGACGCTATTAACCAGTCCCACCTGAACTCCATTAGCTAGCACAGGTGCTGATTCCGCCAAACCATTCACGTCATCCATCTCCACATAGTAAATATTGGATGATTTTGTGAAGTTTATTCCCTTCAAGAAAATAATGCCAGTATAAATAATAATGCCAGCAATAATAGCGGACAAAGCTATTTTGGTTTCTTTTGACAGTTTCATATATTAAAAAGGAAGCAATAACCAGTATTATAAAAATTATCTTTTTTGTTGTCTTTTATATTCCACTATCGCTTTATAGATGGATAGTGCTAATTTTTTTCGACCAGCGTCAGACATTAAGAATTCTTCTTCGTTCACATTGGAAATAAATCCAACTTCCAGAAGGACACTAGGCATATAAGTAAGTCTTAATACTGCAAGATTCGCCTGTTGAACGCCTTTATTATTTCTTCCAGCATCAGAAACCATGTGATTCTGAACCAGTTTGGCGAACTTAACACTCTCTTTCATATCCCGGTCTTGCATTAATTCAAACATTATATCATCTTCCACATTTCTGGAATAGTTATACTGTCTGCCTCCATCTTTTTCAAATTTGACCACAGAATTCTCTCTCTTCTCTACTTCAAGATTTGTGGAGGCTGTACTTAAGCAAAGAGTATATGTTTGAACCCCATAGGCTTTATTAACGACTTCTTTAGGTTGGGAATTGGTATGAATAGAAACAAAAAGATCGGCTTTTGCTTTATTTGCAATATTTGCACGTTGTCCTAATTCTAAAAACACATCAGAATTCCTCGTATAAATCACTTTTATATCTTTCTGGTTCTCTTGTAAAAGTCTACCAACTTCAAGGGTAATAGCAAGATTAATATCTTTTTCCCGATTGACATCTTTTGACCCAATTGTTCCTGGATCTTTTCCACCATGCCCAGCATCTAATACAACAACAAAAACTCCATCAATCCATTGTGGATTAGTTTTTGCACACAATAAACAAGTGAAACTTACGAAAAGCAAGCTTATAAATAATTTTTGCATGATGAATGTTATTTTAATATATTTAAACTGAATGTATGAGGCAAAGATACGAATTATTAATTAAATATTGAAATAAAGTAAATTAAAAATGTAAAAGAGAGTTGAAAAAAGCAATAAGATTGATTCAAAATCAACAAAATGAACAAATTACCGATCTATACACAGATACCATAATATTGTTCATTTTGTTGATTTATAAAATTAGATATCAAATGTAGCTCCAGCCATCACACAGAATCCCGGCTGCCTAACGTTTCCAATATCATAAAACTTGTGATTAGTCAAGTTTTCAAAATCCAAGTAAAAATTAAACCTGGATGATTTCCAATAGAGTTTCAAATTAAGGAGTCCATATGGTGAATAAGGAACAGTTTTAGCATTATATTGCAACACTCCATCCTCATCAAGAAATGGTGAATATTTCACAAATTTTCCTTGTCTGTCTTGCCAACGAAATACAAGGGTTGCATTCAACTCCTTATATATTTTTGAATTCAATTTCAGAACTAATTTATGTCTTAAATAATCCAAAGCATATGATGACGCATAAAGATCCTCAGGAGTTTTTCTTTCCTGATGAATGTAAGTATATTCTGCCTTAAACCAATTCAAACAACAATTGTTGGAAAATACATCATGAAAACGGTATTCTGCAGAAACACACCCTCCCATATTATTTATTTTAAAATTCGTAGCGTGAAAAGTAGTATAATTATTGACAGAATCTGCTAAAGTCATAATCCAGTCAATCATAGACTTTTCATGTCTATAGAATAGCCTGGTACTCAAATAGAGACCAGGAGTGTGATAATTTGCAGACAGGGAGAACTCACTTGTTTTTTCGGGTTTTAAATTGACATTCCCATTTTGTGTAGGGGATTTGTAATATAGATCTGTAAAAGTAGGCATTCGTTGTGCCATATTCCATGAAGCAAAGATTTTCCAGTTATGTGAAGGTCTATAACTTATATCAATTCCTGGATAAAATCTGTATTTATGATCAAGCGAAGTGTTCATGTTTGCCATCAGTCCAGCCGACAGAGTGAACTTATCGAAAATCATATTGTGTTCAAGAAAATAAGTCAGATTTGTTCTGTTATCCTTATTTGTGTAATATACAGACCGATGATGAATCTTTACATATTGTGACTCCTCTAAAGGTTTTCCTAAGGAAGTAGACAATATGCCTTCATTTCTTATGTCAACACCTAATAGAGAAACGCCCCCACTCCATTCTCTACTAGCATTCATATTCACTCCGTAGTCATCTGTCTGATGAAAATTTTCTCCTGTCTTTGAATGTTTAATCAATTGATAGTGGTCAGTAGACCTTATCCAGTACACAGATGGCTTGAAATTAACAAAGCCTTTTGTAGAAGAGCCTACTGATAAAATATATCTTCTGTTTTGCTCATATTGATTGGGAAATTTTCCTGAATAGAACGTGTTTGCACCATAATTTTGCAATGATGAGCCGAATTGCCAGAACAAATCTGTATTATTATTTTTGTATCCGCCATCATAGAACATAGCAAAACGTTCAAAGCCTGAGTTTTTCACATAACCATCACTTCTGGTAAACGATGCAGAAAAATTGTTATAGATATTATTAGAATTTTGGTTAAATGATACATCTGAACCAAAAGTTCCAAAACTTCCCCCCTTTATTCCCACTTTCCCTTTAACTAAGTTAGTTTTTTCAGTACTTTCATCAAATTTTTTTGTGATAACATTAATAGCTCCAGAAAAGGCACTTGTACCAAACACTCTACTTGCAGCTCCCTCAAGCACCTCTATGCGTTCGATATTGAAAGAAGAAATCGGGAAATCAGCGGCAAGGTGACCTGTTTGTGGAGAAGAAATATTCACTCCGTTTAGCATGATAACGATTTGGTCATGTGTGCCTCCATTAATACTGATATCAGTCTGAATGCCCATTGGTCCTCTTTGGCGTACATCTACAGCTGAAGAGTATTTTAGAACATCATTAACAGAATTAGCCGAAAGGCCTTCAATTTGTTCGCGGGTAATAAGCCCCACGGTGCGCGCCGTTTGTTCCATAGGGAGCGGCAATCGTGCTGCTGTTACCTTAAGCTCAGGTAATGTATCTTCATCCACGTGTTCCTCTGAAGTATTAGCAACCATCTGTGCATGAGAGTTTTGCGGTGCGGCAAAAGTAAGGGTTGCAACAGACAGCGTGAGGATGATGATTTCACGACCTAAAGAATGGAAAATGGCATCTCTTTTTCTTGAGAACATTTTCCATCTGATAACATCAGCATTCAGTTTTAAATGTTTTTTTTTCATAAATTAATTAAAATTATAAGAATACTTTAGTATAAGTAATATAAGAAGAATTTATAGAATTATAATAAGTAAATGAAGCTGAAAGTTTTGTGAACGGTATTTCATCCTGTGTGTTATACCCAAGGCCAATCATCTCTTCTTTATGATTAGTAAAGATTATATTTCTAACCTGTTCAATATCAACTCCGGCTAGTTTTTTTTGTATTTTTTCATTTGCCTGATCAGCACACACTTGAACAGCGTAGTTAATACTGCTAGTCCCTTCAACCCTGGTAGATTCAGTTATTCTTGATTTTTCACCAATGAGTCCCAATGATTCGAAAGCCTCAGCCAAATAATCTGAGAAATCAAACACATTTGTAGTGTCTGTCAAAGCCGAGACACTGTCCATTTCAACCATTTGTTCATTGTTCTGCTCATCTGAAGTGGTTGAATAGTTCAAACTTGTCAAAACAGCTTGAAAATCAACAGTAGCCTCAGCATGTTCATCATCATCATTTAAACATGATGTCAGAGTCAATCCCAAAGAGATGAACATTACGAAATAAATAAACTTTTTCATTTTAAAAAAAACTTTAATTGTATTAATAATTTTTGAACCCGTCTAACTGTTCTTAATTAACGAAAGAAATTCATCCTCATTATAAATCGGAACATTCAGTGATTTTGCTTTTTCCAACTTTGAAGGTCCCATATTTTCACCAGCAAGAACGAAGGAAGTCTTAGATGATATACTCCCCACATTTTTTCCGCCATTCAATTCTATCATTTCTTTGTATTCATCACGTGAGTGTTGTGAGAAAACACCACTTATAACAATTGACTTTCCCTCAAGTATATTCGTTGATGAGAAATTATCTTGTGAAACCGCCATCTGGATTCCGTGTTCTGTTAGTTTATGGATGATTGACAAATTTTCATCATTCCTAAAATAATCATAAACACTATGTGCAATCACATCTCCCACTCCATCAATATTTTTCAGATCATCGACAGATGCGGAACAAAGACAGTCCATTGACTTAAAACGCCTTGCAAGAAGTTTTGCAGTTGTTTCACCAACAAACCTAATACCCAGGGAAAAAACGACACGCTCAAAAGGAACATTCTTTGTATTTATAATTCCATCAACAATTTTTTTAGCAGATTTTGTTCGGGTGCCCATAACGCCATCAATATCCTGTATTTTTATATCGTAAAGATCGGCAAAGTTGCGAATAAGTCCTCTGGAGAAGTATTCATCGACAGTTTCCGGTCCAAGGCTTTCGATATTCATTGCCTTTCGAGAAATGAAATGTTCTATTTTTCCTTTAATTTGTGGTGGACAATGATTTTCATTAGGACAATAGTGAGCAGCTTCCCCTTCAATTCTAACTAAAGGTGTTCCACATACAGGACAAACATCGGCAAAAGTTACAGGTTTCATCCCTGGTGATCGTTTTGAGACATCAACCCCTACTACTTTCGGAATAATCTCCCCACCTTTCTCCACATATACCATATCGCCAATATGTAAATCGAGCTGTGAGATTATATCAGCATTATGAAGTGAAGCCCTTTTTACGATAGTACCAGAGAGTAAAACGGGATCCATATTTGCAACAGGAGTTACAGCTCCAGTTCTTCCTACCTGGAAAGTAACCTCATTAAGCCTTGTACAAGCTTTCTCAGCCTGAAATTTGTAGGCGATTGCCCATCGAGGGGATTTTGCCGTAAATCCCAGATGGCGTTGTTGACGCAGGGAGTTTACTTTCAGAACAATACCGTCAGTAGCAACTGGTAGTTTTTTCCTTTCCACATCCCAGTAATTAATGAAATCATTAACTTCATCAATTGTTTTGCACAATCTCATACCTTCTGAGATTTTAAATCCCCATGATTTCGCCCTTTGTAAATTTTCATAGTGGGTACTGTCGTTAGGAATATCATCTCCCAGGAGATAATAGAGATATGCATCCAGCTGTCTATGAGCGACAAGTTCAGACTTCTGGGACTTTAACGTACCGGAAGCGGCATTTCTTGGATTAGCGAATAAAGGTTCTTCTTTAGCAGCACGTTCGTTGTTAAGTTTTTCGAAAGAAATCCAAGGCATAAGAATCTCGCCTCGAATTTCAAACTCATGAGGATAAGCGGAATTAGGTTTTAATTGTAGAGGAACACTTTTGATAGTTCTGACATTAGCAGTCACATCATCACCTTTCTCTCCATCACCTCTTGTAAGTGCTTGAGTGAGTTTGCCGTCAACATATGTAAGTGAGATACTTAATCCATCGTATTTCATTTCTGCAACGATTTCAAAATCTTCGCCTTCCAATCCTGTTCGAACTCTCTCATAAAAATCATTGACTTCCCCAATATTATATGTATTGGCCAACGAAAGCATGGGATATTTATGCTTCACTTGTTTGAAAGCCTGATTGAGGTCACTTCCTACTCTGACTGTTGGAGAATTAGGATCAAAGAATTGTGGATAGAACAATTCCAAATCCTGAAGTTTTCTCATCATTTGATCAAACTCAAAATCGGATATTGTAGGTTGATTCAGTACATAATAATTATAATTATGCTGATGTAGTTGAGAACGTAACTGTTCAATCTCTTCTTTTGGTGCCATTGATCTAAATGTAACTATGAAAAATTATTCTAAAGTACGTTGACGGCAGAAATAACCCGAAAAAACCTCATCAACGAATTCCAAAGGTTCATTAAAAATACCATATACAGCAGAGCCACTTCCAGACATGGATGCATACTCTGCTCCTAAGTCGTAAAGCCGGTCTTTAATTGCGGCCACCTCAGGATATTTACGGAACACACTTGGTTCGAAGTCATTAGCGACACAGTCTTTCCATTTCTCTATGGGGAGAGTCAGCAAATTGGGAAGAGAAACGGATGGCTTTTGTGGTTTAACCAGATTATAAGCATCTTTTGTGGAGACAAAAACATCGGGTTTAATTAAAACAAGACTTTTTCCTTTTAAATTACATTGTATATTACTAAATAAATCCCCCACTCCTTGAGCAAAGACTGGTTTGTTTTCAATAAAAAAGGGACAGTCTGCGCCAATTTTTGCCACAATAGTCATCATCTCTTTATTTGTTAGTCCTAATTTAAACTTCTGATTAAGCGCTTTCACCATGAAAGCAGCATCAGATGATCCACCGCCAAGCCCAGCTCCCGTTGGAATATGTTTATGCAAATGAATGGAGACGGGAAGGTTAATTTTCGACGGAAAAAGTTCTTTCATTAATTGAAAGGTTTTCACTACAAGATTGTCTTCTGGTCTTCCTGTTAGGATTTCACCACTTACCTTTAATACATAAGGTTCCTGGAGACTCTCATCAATTAATATCTCCAGAGCATCCATTAAAGGAATGGGATAAAAAACTGTTTCAAGATTGTGATAGCCGTCTTTTCTCTTTTCGACAACATTCAGACCGATATTAATTTTTGCATTAGGATATACAATCATAAAAACACTGATATATAGTTAAATAAGTAATATTCAGAATTAAGCACTAAATTTCTTTTTCAAAATTACGAAAAAAAAATCAGATAGACTTGCAGAATATCATATTTTAACAAAAAAAAGACGCCTCCAACGAGGCGTCTTCCCACCTGTACGACTACAAGTGTAAAAATAACATTCATTCAGTCCTTACGTTATCCTTTATTTCTTAATAATATATTGTTGTTTATTTTACAAATTGTCATTAATTAGAAAGGTGGAATTGAGTTTCCATCATCAATTGGAGCCATATCGTCTGAAAGCGAATTAAAAGCATCATCTCCAGAGTTCTGGTTCTTTTTATTCATTTTTGACGGTTTAATCGTACCATCGTCAGTTGGTAGCGGAACATCTTCCGTATAGTAATCTGTGAATCTTGCATATTCACCCTGGAACCTGAGTTTAACATCCTTTACTTCACCATTTCGATGTTTTGCAATAATTATTTCCGCCATACCTCTTGTATCATGGCCGTAATTGTCTTTATAAATTTTATAGTATTCCGGCCGATGTATAAAGCATACCATATCAGCGTCTTGTTCTATAGCACCCGACTCACGAAGATCGGAAAGTTGAGGTCTTTTACTGTTAGCATCGTTTGCATCAGTTCCCACACGGTTTTCAACGCTTCGGTTGAGCTGTGACAAAGCAATAATCGGAATGTTTAATTCTTTTGCCAAACCTTTTAAAGAGCGTGAAATCGTTGAGACTTCCTCTTGTCGTGAGTTATATGACATTCCTGAAGCATTCATCAACTGTAAATAATCGATAACAATTATTTTTACGCCATGTTCCCTAACGAGTCTTCTTGCTTTAGTTCTTAATTCAAATACCGAAAGTGACGGTGTATCGTCAATATACAATGGCGCCCCATACAAATCTTTTATTTTATAATCGAGCTGATTCCATTCGTAAGGTTCCAACTGTCCGCTTTTAATTTTGTCTCCAGTTATTTGGCACACATTAACAATCAAACGATTAACTAGCTGTACATTTGACATTTCAAGTGAAAACATTGCCACGGGGACTCTATTGTTGATAGCAATATTTCTACACATCGAAAGAACGAATGCCGTTTTACCCATCGCCGGACGTGCTGCAATAACGATTAAATCTGAGTTTTGCCATCCACTGGTGACTTTATCAAGTGCACTGAATCCACTGCTCAATCCAGAAAGTCCATCAGTGCGTTTTGCCGCTTTCTCCAACAACTCATATGCCTCTTTGATAACAGGGTCAATCTGTGTGAATTCCTTCTTCAGATTCTGTTTTGAGAGTTCGAATAACTTTCCTTCAGCTGTTTGCATCACGTCAGCCATATCCTGGCTTTCGTCAAAAGCCAACTCTCTGATCTGACTTGTAAATGAAATCAGTTTTCTAGCTAAGGCTTTACCAGCAATAATATTTGCATGGTATTCAATATGTGCAGACGATAAGACTTTTTGAGATAACTCCGCAATATAGAAAGGCCCGCCTACTTCATCCAGTTGGCCACTGGCTTTCAACTGTTCTGTTACAGTCAGCAAATCAACTGGTTTATCCTCTGCAGCCAGTTTTTTAACGGCACCGAAAATAATTTGATGTTTGGTATCGTAGAAAGACTCTGGTTCCAGGATATCAGAAACTTCCCCAATAGCATCTTTTTCAATTAGGCATGCTCCCAAAACAGCAGCCTCAAAGTCTAATGCCTGTGGTTGTACTTTTCCCAGCTCCGTCAGTTGTAAATTATCGTTATTATATTTTTTTTGATTTCTTTGAGTTCTTCTTTCAGCCATCTTTGGCAAATTATAGGACCGACATTATATTTATATGCAAATATACAACAAATTAAGTAATCTTTTATGATTTCGCTTTTGAAGATATTAACAAAGATTGTTCATAAGGTGTTGATAACATATGAATATAATTATATATCAGCATATTATCATGTTGATAACTTTGTTCAAACAAGCAAAAAATAAAACTGTCTGAATTTGTATCAGACAGTTTTAAATATAGTTCATACTGGTTTATTTCATTATCGACTTTATACTTTTTGAAACTTGATCGTAAGCTTTTTCCCAATCAGTATCCAATGAGAAAGGAGTCTCTGTATTTGCATCTCTTACATAAACCATTGAATTTTTCTTATCAGTATCATTAAATAACGGATTATCAAGAGAAGCTTTCTTAAAGCATTCCATTACTTGTTTTCTTTTTGCTGATGAAATCTTATTAGCCTGAAGCGCATAATATCTGCAGTCGTCAACAAAACATTTCATATTTACAGCCTGAATGTCATAAAAGAAATCAGTCTTGGAGAGTCCTCTCTTAGACACTTGGCCTACGAGGTAGTTAAGAGCGGTAATTTTAAACTGTGCAATATCAATTTCAGATTGTTTAGAATTAGGATTATCAACAATTTTAGTGGCACCATCTCTTACTGTCTTAAACATTGACTGTGCATTTGTTTCAACAGCTACACAAAGCAAAAGAAATGATAATAAAAGAACTATCTTTTTCATAATTATGCGGTTTATTTTTAAATATTATGCAAATATACTAATCTTTATTCTTATGACCGCAAATTTTTACAATAGTTTAACAAATAAGAATAATTATTTTAGTCTCTCAATAATGTCGACCAGCAATTTCCAAGCCATATTAACAGTAGGAATTAAAAGTCTTTCTTTAGGTGAATGCACTTCTCGGAGAGTAGGTCCGAAACTAATCATTTCAACATTTGGATATTTTGTAAAAAACAACCCACATTCAAGTCCGGCATGAATAGCTCTGACAACAGGTTCTTTATCAAAAAGTTCTTTGTATGCTTTAACAGAAACTTCCAATAATTTAGTTGACGGATCGGGTTTCCATCCAGGATATCTGTCAGAGAACTCCACATCTGCTCCGGCAAGTTCAAATGTGGCAGCAATTGTATTACCGATATTTTCCAGACTGCTTTCAGTGGAACTTCTTTGACTGACAAGTACTTCCACCAAGTCATCAGTCTGTTTAACGGATGCAAGGTTAGAGCTAGTTTCAACAAGCCCGTCTATATCCTGGTTCATTTCAAGTATACCATTGTGAAGTGCTTGCAGAGAGTAGATAATGTTTCTTGCGATATCAGGTTGTATATAACAGGTGTTGTCTATCTCCATTGATGAAAGATTAAACTGCATGGTGGTTTCCTGAACATGGTATTCGTCCTCCACCTTAGATGCAAATACATTTAAGTCGACACGAATTTTCTCTTTATCCTTTAATGGCACGGCTATTACTGCTTCCGCGAATCTTGGTATAGCATTGTGTAGATTTCCGCCAGAGATCTCAATTAGTTTCACCTCATACTTTTTCATGCAAGTATAGATAAAACGCGAAAGTAGTTTAATTGCATTAGCCCTACGTTTGTTGATTTCATCTCCCGAATGACCTCCTGCCAGTTTGTCAACTTCAATCTTCAGCGGTATAAATCCATTTTCAAGAGAACATTTCTTCAATTTGAACTTTGCAGTAGTAAGCTCACCTCCCGCACATCCAATGAAAAACTCACCTTCATCTTCAGAATCCAGATTAATGAGATACTTACCCTTCAAGAAGCCGGGTTGCAGTCCGAAAGCGCCGGTCATACCAGATTCTTCATCTTTTGTAAAAAGACACTCTATTGGTCCATGCTGTATGTTATTGTCTGTGACAACGGCCAATGCCATTGCAACACCAATGCCATCGTCAGCTCCAAGAGTTGTTCCCTTGGCTTTCATCCATTCACCATCAACATATGTCTCAATAGGCTGAGTTTCAAAATCAAATTCGAGATTTTTTTCTTTTTCGCAGACCATATCCATATGTCCCTGCAGTATTACACCTGGAGATTTTTCAAATCCCGGAGTAGCCGGACAAGAAATCAACACATTCCCCACTTCATCTTCCTGATATCGGAGATTGTATTGATTAGCAACCCCCTTTAAATATACCATCATTTTCTCTTCCTTTTTTGATGGACGCGGCACTTGATTAATTTGCTGAAAAAAATCGAAAATACTTTTTGGTTCAAGTTTGCTCATAATATTTGTTATTTAAAAATTTTTGTAAAGTTAACGATTTTATCTTAAATAACATCATAAAACGAGCTTGAAATAAACAAACAGGATATATGATTTAAGATAAAATAATGATGGTTTGTTTCAGAATTCATAAAAATATACTAAATTTGCAAAGTAATTTAAAACTATCTTCAATCGAAAAGTTTTACATATGCTGAAACTAATCTTAGTCAGTTCAATTGTTATTTTTATATGTGTGTTGTTTTTATGCATAAACATCATTTTCAGGAAAAACGGCACTTTTCCCAAAACACATGTATCACAGAACAAAGAACTGCGTCGCAGAGGAATAAACTGCATTCAAAGTCAAGATTTTGAGATGCGTCATAAAATTGAAGGCATTAAAGAACATAAATGATAATTAATAATGTAAAATAAATAGAAATGAAAACAACAAAACTATTCATCTGTATGTCAATTTTATCGGGTGCTTTAGTAATGACATCATGTGGCAATGAGACAACAGAAAAAAAAGGAAAAGAGAAGTTAAACATTGAGAAAGATGTGAAAACACCCGTTAAACCGTCCAAAGAGTTTAAGATTGCCTATATAGACATGGACTCTGTCAGTTCTAACTATCAGTTTAACAAAGATGTGGAAGAATTGCTCAAATCCAAAGAGAATAGCGCTCAAGCATCCCTAAAAGCAAAAGAGCAGAAAGCTCAGGCTTCTTTAAAAGCAAAATATCAAGCTCTTGAATCACGTGCCGCTAAATTCCAAAAAGATTTACAGAACAACAAAATTGCCAGCCAGGAACAATATGAAAAAGAACAGCAAGCTATTGCGAAACTCCAGCAAAGCTATCAAGCAGAAGAAGAGAAGCTGAACAAGGATTATCAAGAAGCTGCAACAAAACTCAGCAACGATTATCAGGACCTGGTAATGGAGAAAAGCCAAGCCATCAATGACACTATTGAGAATTTTCTTGAATTATATGGTGATGAAAAGGGCTATGACTTTATACTTGGAAAATCGAAAGCTGCGGGAAGCGTTCTTTATAGCAAAGAATCCTATGATGTGACTGATGAAGTGATAAAGGCATTGAACAAACGTTACGAACAATTCAAGCATAAATAATGTATAAAAGGGCTGGCTCAGAAGGCCGGTCCTTTTTTCTTTTTATTCTCAGACACACCTAATTAATATATCAATCATATATAATCAAGTTAACAAGACTTTTTTAATAATTCCTCTAACAGAGTTAACAATGAGAGTCAGGTTTTTATTTATTTACTTTCTTATTTCATTAGTATTCATTATTAATGTCAAGAGTAATGAACTTGTGAATGGCTTATGGGTGTCAAATGTTCCTGGTGATGTTTTTGACGAAAATACCGTATGGTACTCTATCAAGAATTACAAAAGCGGCGGTAGTTACTTTTATTTAAGTACCGCTTCCGGCTACACAGAAGGTTCATATGTACTGAAGCTAACTAATTCAAGCAAAGACACAAAGGACAGCGGTTTATGGTGCATTGTTCCAGACGGAAAAGGATATTGTTTCTATAATAAAGCACTGGGAAATAAGTATGTGCTCAGTACATCCAATTCCAGTCGTGCATCAATGGTTTCATCCACTTCTGCAACATCCAAAACATTCTCATTTGTAGAAGTTACAAACTCAGCTGGTGTTTCTGGCTGGTTTATCAAAGATGGTACTTCTGGTACCAATTATTGGAATCAGCAAGGAGGCTACCTGTCCCATTGGAATAGTGGCAGTGCTCTTGGAGACAACAACTCCACATTTATTTTTGAACTTGCCGGCGATGCACCTCCTGTGCCGATGCCTGAAGTGTTTTCCCCATCAGAAGAAGAAGCGGTTTTCCATGGTCTGAAATTCAAGAGCGGAAGCATATATATATCAGAGGGTAACAATTTAGGCGACTTATTAATTACCAAAAATGTGTTTGACACATCATGGGCCTTAATTGGCAATGCCGAAAATTTCAAGCTGATGAGTAATAGCGGGAAATATGTATCTGTCAAACGCACTCAAGGAAGCAGTGGCACAAGTGATTACTGTTATACAGTAAGTGTATCAACAGATGCAACAGAATTTGAGTTAATCGTCAATAATGACGGTAGCTATGAAATCGCACGAAAAGGGAACACCTCAAGCACGTTCAACCCATTTGGAGGTATGTCTGTAGGAAAGAATATTGGTTTTTGGACTACTGGAGATAATAATGACAAGCTTGTATTTATAGACGGAAGTGAATTACAGATACTTGATTACCGAGTTATTAACGGAGGGCAACGTCCGGCTGACATCAGTGCTCTCAGTCTCTGGTATAATTTCCCATCCACATTATCTAACTCTGCTCACGCATGGATGGAATATGGTCTGCCAATCGGAAACGGTAAGATTGGTGCAACGCTGATGGGCGGTGTGCTTAAAGACGAGATTATATTAAATGAAAAAACATTATATAATGGAACCCCAACAGACTATGGTGATCATGGCACATACGCATGTCTTGGTAAATTGGTGATTGAAGAAAAAAGTGGCATTGGTTCTATTTTGGATGGCAGCAAGCCAATCAATAATTATATTAGATATCTGGACATTGAAAAAGGTATGGCCGGTGTAGATTTCGAAAGTGTAAGTGGCACAAAATTCATTCGTCGTTATATTACCTCCGCTCCTCATCAAGTTCTAGCTGTAAGATATGAGACAAATGACTCGGAAAAACTCCATCTGCGAATCCGTTATGATGCCGATCAGAATATTAATGCAACAGACGTTGTCTATGATAGTGGAAGCGGCAGTTTTGGTGGTAAATTAAGAAGAGTTGATTACAGCACGGCATTCAAAATTGTCAACGAAGGAGGAAGTATGATTACAACCAGTGACGGTGTTGAGGTTGAAGGAGCCACAGCAATAGTCGTCTATCTGACTGCCGGAACAAATTTTGATGATAGCACACCATCTTATGTTAGCGGAACACGTAACTCCATCAGTGACAGAAACAGCCTGATTCTAACAGCGGCAATAGAAGCAGGATGGGAAAAAGTCCTTTCAGACCACATAGAGCAATTCACATCATTAATGAGCCGTGTGGAGCTTCAATTAGGTAACGCCTCCAGTATTCTTCCGACAAATGAGCTTCTTGACTATTATGCGAAATCATCGAACAGGACAACAGCAGACGGATTATTCCTTGAGCAACTATATTTCCAATATGGCCGTTATCTGGAGATCAGCAGCAACAATCTTTTGATTAATGCACCATCAAACTTACAAGGTATTTGGAATGACAATTCCCTTAACAGCTTCTGGCATTGCGATATACATGCAGATGTAAATGTTCAGATGAATTATTGGCCAGCAGAATCAACAAATCTAAGTGAAATGCATTTGCCATTCTTGAACAATATCATAACTTTATCTCAAGATAATTATAATTATCACAGATTAGCCCAAAGATATAAACAAGGAGTGAGAGGATGGATGGTTCCAACAGAAAATAACATTTTCGGCGGCACATCAAGCTGGATGGCATTTCAAATCAAGACATTAGCAGCATGGAACTGCTCGCATTTGTGGCAGCATTATCGCTATACTCTTGATAAAGAGTTTCTAAAACGTGCATTACCCGGAATGCTTCGAGCTGCTCAATTCTTAAAAGATATCAGTACTAAAGCAAATGACGGTACATATTATGTAGCTGACGAATATTCTCCCGAACATGGTCCGAGTGGTCATTCCACGGCATTTGCCCAGCAAAACACTTCAGAAGTTGTTCGCAGCGTCATAGAAGGTGCAGAAGCATTAGGCGACGAATCACCAATCTCAGAAGCAGAATATCAAGAGTTGAAGTCATTTTACGAAGTATTAGACAAGGGTTTACATACAGAAACCTATAATGGAAAGACATGTCTGAAGGAATGGGCCGACTTATCACTCAATTCTCAAGGAGATGCATCGAGCCATCGCCACTTAAGTCATTTGATGGCATTATTCCCATATAATCAAGTATCTGGTTATGCAACCGACACAGAATCCCAAAATCTATTTAAAGCAGCGGTTAACTCCCTTCATGTCCGGAATGCAACAGATGTGACAGGTTGGTCAGCCGGCTGGCGAGTCAACCTCAGTGCCCGTGCCCTGGAGGGTGATGAAGCTCATAACGTTTTTTCCCTGATGCTCAAACACAGCAATAGCTATGTAATAGCCATGTCAGGACAAGGTGGTTGCTACTACAATTTATGGGATGCGCATTCACCATTCCAGACTGATGGTAATTTCGGATATACATCAGGTGTTGCAGAGATGCTACTTCAAAGCTATGATGGGAATATCCATTTATTGCCCGCATTGCCATCTGTATGGAAAAGCGGATACGTGAAGGGATTAAAAGCAATAGGAGATTTCACTGTTGACCAAGAGTGGGAAGAAGGAATTCTTAAGTCGGCACGAATTATCAACAACCAGGGAGAGCCGTTGAAAATAACAATCGGAAATCTTCCTTCCGATAAAGTAATAGTAGCCAATGTGAATGATGTTGAATCTGTAATAACTCCAGATACAGACAACACGTTTGATATTCCGACCGACACAGCAGGTGATATTATTGAGATTCACCTTATCAGCAAAGAAGCCGTTCATATAGATATCATAAAAAAAAATGACTCTAACTCATTACACTATTACAACCTAAGTGGCCAACTAATACCGCCGTCAACTAAGGGCTTAATTGTAACAAATCACAAAGTTGTCTTAAGAAGATAGAAAAAGCCGGCTTTCCTCTATTCATGAAGAAAGCCGGTTTTGTTATAGATTTACTTCTGACAATCAGGCCAATTACTGCCAATTAGAAATCCAAGTTTTCCAGTCGACATTCTCAAACATTGGGGCGACAGAGAACTCTGTTGCAACATTATCCTTTTCAAGTAGGAATCTGTCTATATAAGCGTCAACATATTTCCACTCATACTCTGGCAACTGGCAATGTCCATGACCAGAAGAAATACTATACCCCACTCTATCTTCAATGCCAAAAGTTCGATAAACTTCTTTAGCTGCTTGTATTGACACATATCCACTCTCATCTGCCAGCCATTTATAATCGTAATTTCCGAAATATAGTAAAGCGCGTGGACACACCATTGCTGCAAGTTCATGGTGATCGATGGGTAGTTTTGAAATACACTCTTTTGCATAATCTGTTTTGATATTTGCAAAGAACCATGCATCATTCGTATTAAAACTACGTTCAACTTCCCCAAGAGTTTCACTATAACGCCATGACGCAACACCTCCACCTCCCGGTTCCTGAGGTATTACCAGACAAATTCTTTCATCAAAAGCACCGGCATAGAGGGCACACTTACCTGCCCAGGAACACCCCGATACTGCCAAATGGCGTGTATCAATTCCAGTTTGTTCTTCTCCAAGCATCTGTAATCCGTCAATCACCCTGGACACACACCATCCCCAAAAGGAATAGCTCCCATTATCGACAAGTTCTGGATATAGCTTATTTATCGGCTCTTGTCCTCGTTTCTGTGTGTGTGAACAGACATCGAAGACATTGATATTGATAATAGCACATCCTTTATCAAGAAACAACTGCGGTGGGAGGCAATTGGCTACCCCCAACAAGGCAGGGCATTTCAAAATATTTTTTTCCGGATACATCACAAAGGAGTTTATTGTAAGTGCTTCACCATTATGGTTAACGATAACCTTCAGATTAGCGGTTTTCCCGATTTTCACTTTGTCCCATCCAGGCATTCTATTTGTTTTAACAGCAGAGTCTGTCATTTCAATAACTGCAGTTATTTCATTACTGCTTGTTTTAGGCCGGAAACCGATTTCATACTGCTGAACAAGTTGAGAAATCTCGAAACGATGATGTTCCCAATCTTTGAAATCTGTTGAACGATTGCCATCTTGGAATCTGAAAGGGTCAGGCAAGAAAGCGACGTATGGCAATTCTGTTGGCAGACATATATCTTTCATTTGATATTGCACATCGGGGCATTCTTTTTCGAAAACAAATGGTATTTGGGCATTTGTAAACGAAGAAATCACAAATGTCAACAAGGACATTATCATAAATTTTGTTCTCATAGGCAACATTATTTTAATTCGTTAATCATCCATTGTGGATTGACTTTAAATTTTTCCCAATCTTCTTCCAGTTTCTTTTGTAAAGCGATCAAATGCTCATGATTTTCAGTCAAATTCTTCTTATCTTTTGGTAACCTATAAATATATTCGAGTAGATTCCAGCATATATTATATTGTCCGGCTGCCACAAGTGCATCAGGTCGTCCCATATCTTTGTCTTCATCACTCCACCATAGTGTAGTAGCCATAGATGTTGAATTATCAGTATTCTTTATTATATTCTCACTTGGTGTCATTTGACGCATCCTACGTTCTTTCTCTTTTGTGAAGTCTTCGTCTTTGTCCTCTTTTGTGGGTTTAAGATTTTTCACCCAATTCTGGCCATTTCCGAGTTCATATAAAGCATTCATTATCCGTCTGTTTTCCCATCTCTCGTCATCATAAATTGTATCATAATTCAAGGTACGAATGTGCTTCATGAAAACATTATCAGAAAGAGTCAGCAATGAAGTAGCCCTGGAAAGAAACAGATTCAAGTATTTAGAGACTGGTATTTTCAACAACCATTTCCAGTTGAATTCAAAAGGAATTAATTTTGAATATTTTTTCAACAATTTACGAGATAAAACAGCAGTAGTGACACGTAGGGCAAGAGCAACAGCGGTGAATCCGGTAAAAAGACCGAACCAAAATCCTTTTGGTACCCAAAGAAGAGAGGACGCGAGCAAAAGGATGGATATATTCAAAATGATATTTGTTTTGTGAACAGTTAATCCCTCTAGGAGACTTGTCGGTTGAAAAGAATAATTTACATCTTTACCACAGCCGGCATCTGAAATAACATAAAGGTCTATATCGCGACGATTCCGAATCAGATTTATGGGGTCAATTCCCTGATTGTCAACCACACCACCATCCATCAGCGCAAGAGTTTCTTTTTTCTCCAACAGCTCTTGATTATCAGAATTTTCACTTAATTTAAAATCTCTGGGGAAAAAGAGCGGTTCAAATCCACCAGGGAAACAAGATGATGCGGCAAATACCTCTGCAAGAAGAATTTGACGGGCTATTTCATCAGGCAGACTATATTTTGAGTTGCCAATAAGACCTCTCGAGTAACCATTTTTATCAGTTTTTATTCTTTTTCCAATCTGAAAACGGAACTGTAAAGCTCGTGTAAACTCAGTGGCATTAGCAGAAAAATCATCAATGGAAATATCATCAATTTTATCCATTAATTCGCCAATTGTCGCTCCCTTAAAAATATCTTGATCATAGATTCTTATCATCTCTCTGATAAGTGAATCATTCTTATTATTGGCATCAAAGAATGATTTACTTGCATGTCCGATAATATCCCCATCAATAAGAATTTTATAAAGATTTTTAAGAATTTCATCATTAGCCCAGCCTCGTACTTTTCCAAGAATCAACCACAACCCCGTAAGCGTTCCTCCAGAAATAGTAGAAACAGCAGATATGTGATCAAGCAAGGGGGTATCATCTTCAAAATGCAGATGATTTAGATATGAAAGAGTTCCCAGGTGGTATGTAGCAGCACGAAATCCTCCTCCCGACAGACTTATTGCGAGTTTCATAAATTATAAATTTAAGATTAAACACATATAATGTTTGATTTAATCAACCGCTTACAGTTCGTGTGGCAACTTTTTTTCCGTCTTTAGTCCAAGTATATATCCACGACCTTGTTTTAGATGTAAAAGTGTCTCCTGAAGCATTCAGGATCTCTCCAACTTGACTAACACTGAATGTATATAATCGCTTTCCATCAGCTCCATAGGTGATGTAAAAAGCAGAACCTTGTTTGATGATGTAGAAGTTTGCACTATATGCCATCAGTTCACCCTGGCTTGTGCTAATTGTACGAATTTTCTTACCATCCTGGTCATAAATATAATACCATGATTTTGTGGTTTCAATGTGACTGATTGTTTGAGCAGACAGATTTGGTGTCATCATTAATAATAAAACAAAAAAACAGAACCATCTCATAAGCATTTACTTTAGTTTATATATGGCAAAGATAAATATTTATTTATTAATAACGAAAAAAAAACAAAAAAACAATAATAAGCCAGCTGAAACACTCACCAATTTCTTCATATTTCCTATAAAGGCCTCATGTTTTCCTCCACATTTCCTTTTATCATTCTTTTACCGCTTCTGGAGTCCAATTCTTCAGAAAAGTCACTACCTTATCCCGATTATAGCTATTTCCTTCCTCCAGGAATCCAGAATCTTGGATGTGAATCACCTTACCAGTCTGATCAAGCACAACAAGGACTGGAAATCCGAAACGGGCAGGATTATTAAGCCGTTTCATCATCAACTTCGTTAGTTCCTCCTTTTCCGGTTGCTGTTTTGTTCTTGGATTATAGTTCACATGAATGAAAACAAAATTATCCTCAATAGTTTTTGAAACTAACGAATCTGTTGTAATAAAATCTGCAAATTTCAGACACCATGGACACCAGTTACCTCCAACCTGACAAATCACAAATTTCTCTTCTCTTTTAGCCTTCACAATAGCCTCATCAATTTGATTCAGGGGATTTATATCCTCATTGTAGATTTTCTTAACAGATTGTGCATTAAGAAGAAGTGGAAAACCAAATAAAAGTAAGTAAATAAAAAAACGTGTATTCATATTTTGAAATAATTATGATTTGTAACCTAATAAAACAAAGCGGTAGAAATTACATCCTATGAAATTACCTGCCACAATAATAAGCCATATCACCAAAAGCTTTACAGAGAAATCGCAGGCGGCAAGATAGTAGAAAGCATCAGCAATTGAATGTCGGAAACCACACATAATGAAAAGAGGTACACCAAAAAGAAGAGGAAGGTATTTCTCCTTGCGAGCAAATTCCACTGCTGTTGTCATAATGAATCCGCAAGGAATCGCCATTATGAAGTTGGCAAAATAACCAGCGGTAATTCTTTTTTCAACAATCTCCTGTGCGGCAAGTTGAACAGCCTCACTTCCACAAAGTGATGGCCAAGCGACTAATGAGATAAGAAAACAGCCAATAACATTACCTGTAAGGATAAGAGAAAACAAAATTCCAACAGATTTCCAGGAATCAAAATATCCGGCCTTACCAGTATAAAGAGCCATACCATAGTGTACAACTGCCAATAATCCAAAAGAGAAAAGAACCGCACCGGCTAATCCTCCTAATGTCAGAAACACATATCCACCTAATCCAATTGCTATACCAGCTAAAATAGCTTTACGGAAAGTCAACATAATTAATAAAAGTTAGAATGTTGTATAAAAATACCCTCCAAGTATGATGTGCCTGGAGGGTATTTGGTTTTTTGAGAAGTATATACAAAGTCCTCCAGCAGATTATGAGAGGAATCCGAGGAGTACTCCGGCTGCGACAGCTGATCCGATAACACCAGCCACATTTGGTCCCATGGCATGCATAAGGAGGAAGTTTGATGAATCAGCTTTCAGTCCTTCCTGATTTGAAATACGGGCAGCCATTGGAACTGCAGAAACTCCAGCGTTACCAATCAGAGGGTTGATTTTCTTTCCCTCAGGTAAGAAGAGGTTAAAGAATTTCACAAAAAGGACACCTGATGCAGTTGCAATGATAAACGCAAATGCGCCGAGAGCAAAAATCTTGATGGTGTCAAGAGTCAGGAATTCACTAGCCTGTGTAGAGCAACCTACAGTCAGACCCAGTAACATCACAACAATGTCGTTGAGAGCAGAACCTGCTGTTTTTGCCAAACGAGTTGTCTTTGTGCTTTCTTTCAGAAGGTTACCAAAGAAAAGCATACCAAGCAGTGGGAGACCAGAAGGAACAATGAATGTTGTAATAAGTAATCCAACAATCGGGAAAAGAATTCTTTCTGTCTGACTCACTTCACGAGCTTTTTCCATTTTAATAAGTTTCTCTTTCTTCGTAGTAAGCGCTCTCATGATAAAAGGCTGAATTACAGGAACGAGTGCCATATAACTATATGCACACACTGCAATAGCTCCCATCAAATTCGGAGAGAGTTTTGAAGAAAGGAAAATTGCTGTTGGTCCATCAGCACCTCCGATAATTGCGATACCAGCTGCCTGATTTGGTTCAAATCCGAGAGCCAGGGCAATAATATAAGCTCCGAAAATACCGAACTGAGCAGCAGCACCCACAAGCATCATTTTCGGATTAGCGATCAGGGCTGAGAAGTCAGTCATCGCTCCAATACCAAGGAATATAAGAGGTGGATACCACCCTTGTTTCACACCTTGATAGAAGAAATTGAGAACAGAGTTGTCCTCATAAAGTCCGATTTCAAGTCCGGCTGACTTAAATGGAATATTACCGAGTATAATTCCGAGTCCTATTGGAATGAGCAAAAGGGGTTCAAAATCCTTCTTGATAGCCAGCCAGATAAAGAAAGCTCCGACCAGGATCATAATAAGATTTGCCCACATTATATTGGCAAAGCCTGTATATGTGAGGAAATCAGAGAATTTCTCACCTATAAAGCTCATTGTACTACTTTCTAAAAACATAATCAAATTAGATTTTAATAATTAATGAGCCTTTATTCAATTGTAACCAATACTGCACCTTCCATTACAGTATCGCCTTTAGCGACACGAATCTCAGCAATTTTTCCATCTCTGTCGGAGTCAATGTTATTCTCCATCTTCATTGCTTCAAGAACTATAACAGTATCACCCTTCTTAACTTCTTGTCCGACAGTCACCTTAATGTCGTTTACGGTACCCGGAAGAGGAGCCTTAATTGCTGATACACCAGCAGCGACAGTCTCTTGAGCCGCTTTAGGCGGTTCAACAGTTTTAACAGGAGCAGCCACAGCACGAACCACAGGTTTTGGTTGGGCGATTGGCTTTTCCATTTCCACATCAAACTCGATTCCGTTGACTTCCACTTTAGCGATGTTATCTTCCACACCGTTGATTTTCACATTATAGTCAACTCCTTTAATTTTATAATTATATTCTTTCGCCATTTTTTCAAATATTAAATGAATTACAGAAAAATTGAATTCTAATGATGAAGTTCTGGTAATTGTCTGAGAGTATGCTCCTTACTTTCCCATTCTGTAGCATGATGCTGAATTGTGATAACACCACTTTCAACATCATGCATATTACCCAGATATTCGTAGAGAGCTAATGTGATAGCAGCCACATAGTTTTCTGTCTCAATACCTTTTGATTCGATACCTTCTTTTGCAATGACAACAACCTTATTTGCCTGTTCGCGTAATTTTTTAACGGCCTTGTACTGAGCTGCACGGTTCATTCGATTGATAATCCAACCAAATAGATGGAAAAAGACAAAAAGCAACAACAAGCATCCGAAGACAATTGCCATAGAAATAATAGTCATTGCGATTCCATGTGGATCTTTCTCTTTCCACTCTTTAATTTTATCGGAATTCCCACCTTCCTTATTTGGAGAGTTTGGCGTGATTTTGTCATGTTTAAGTTCTTGCCAGACACCATCAACCTTAGCCCAAGAAGATCCAGATGTGAGATTTACTGGTACTTTAACACAATCGAGCATATCTACAGCATTACCGTCATAGAGTGCAATAAATATGGAATCTTTTCCCGTCTCAGGCTTTAGGATAAAATTGGTATGGAGGGTACCTCTGTTAGTATTACCATCTGCAAAGAAAGTTATTCTCTGCTTGCCTTTAAGGTTTGTTCTTTCATCACCTTTCGGAATCATCGACATTTTTGCTTCTCTCTCCGGTGCAGACAAACTCTTATCGAGTACAGACTCATCAATCGTCAGGAAGCAATTGCGTATATCGTGAGTAGTATATGACGAGTTTTCTATTTCAATCCAACTCGTAACATCTCCATACTCATCCAGCAATCCATCTGTTTCACCGTCATGAGCAATATAGACTTCAGTTATGTAAAAGTCGTGTGCACCTTGGGCAAAACAGCAAACAGAGGTGATGAAAACAAGAGAAATTAAAAATATTTTCTTCATTATTAAAAACGTTTAATTATATACAAAATTAAAGAGGGATATTACCATGTTTCTTAGCTGGGTTAGCCAAGCTCTTTGTAGCAAGCTGCTCAAGGGCGCGAATGATACGGAATCGAGTGTTACGAGGTTCAATCACATCATCAATATAGCCATACTTGGCAGCATTGTAAGGATTAGCAAAGAGTTTTGTGTATTCATCCTCTTTCTCTTGGATAAACGCCTTTGCATCTTCACCAGCTTCTTTCTTAGCTTTAGCCTCTTTTGCATAGAGAACGGCTACGGCTCCTGAGCCGCCCATCACAGCGATTTCAGCAGAAGGCCATGCATAATTGAGGTCACCACGTAGTTGTTTACAACTCATCACGATATGGCTGCCACCATAAGATTTCCGAAGCGTGATTGTCACCTTTGGCACAGTTGCCTCTCCATACGCATAGAGTAACTTAGCACCATGAAGAATCACAGCATTGTATTCCTGTCCGGTTCCTGGAAGGAATCCAGGCACATCAACAAGAGAAACAATAGGAATGTTGAAAGCATCGCAGAAACGTACAAAGCGTGCACCCTTACGGCTGGCATTGCAATCGAGCACACCAGCAAATTTGTTAGGTTGGTTGGCAACAATTCCTACAGAACGTCCATTGAAACGGGCAAAACCGACAATGATATTCTGAGCATAGTTTGGTTGCACTTCAAAGAACTCTCCATTATCTGTGATAGCCGCAATCACCTGATACATATCATAAGCCTGATTAGGGTTGTCAGGAATGATTTCATTCAGAGAATCTTCCAAACGGTCAACCGGATCAGTGCACTCAACAATCGGAGTTGTCTCCTGATTGTTCTGAGGAATATATGAAAGCAGCTGCTGAATCATTGCGATAGCTTCCTCCTCAGTGGATGCTGTGAAGTGACACACACCAGATTTAGTTGAATGTACACTTGCACCTCCCAAGCTTTCCTGGTCAACATCCTCACCAGTCACAGTCTTAACCACAGCTGGTCCTGTAAGGAACATATATGAGGTGTTTTCCATCATAAGAGTGAAATCGGTAAGTGCCGGTGAGTATACAGCACCTCCGGCACACGGTCCGAAAATACCAGAAATTTGCGGAATAACACCTGAAGCAAGAATATTACGCTGGAAAATCTCAGCATATCCTGCAAGTGCATTAATACCTTCCTGAATACGCGCACCACCAGAGTCATTAATGCCAATAACCGGTGCCCCCATCTTCATGGCCATATCCATAACTTTACAGATTTTCTGTGCCATTGTCTCAGAAAGGGAACCGCCATTAACAGTAAAATCTTGTGCAAAGATATAGACCAAACGTCCGTTAATAGTACCAGACCCAACAACTACACCGTCGCCCAGAAATTGTTTTTTCTCCATCCCGAAGTTATAACATCTATGGAGTTTAAACATATCAAATTCTTCGAAACTTCCTTCATCAAGAAGCATCTGGATGCGTTCACGTGCAGTAAACTTACCCCTTGCATGCTGTTTGTCGATGGCTTTCTCACCACCTCCAAGCCGTGCCTTATTGCGGAGTTCAATTAACTCCTGAATTCTTTCTGTTTGTTTGCTCATTTTAAAAATGACATTTACGATTTATGATTGAGATAATTATATACTAAAAAATGAAATACGGGAAGGATTTCCAAAGTGGAAACTTCCCATATATCAATAAATGGACTTATTTTTTAGGTTCACAAAGCTCGGTGAGGACTCCAGCAGTACATTTAGGATGCAAGAACGCAATCATCATCTGTTCTGCACCTGGACGAGGAGCTTTATCAATTAAACGGATTCCTTGCGCATCACATTCGGCAAGTGCTTCTGCAACTCCATCTTCAACAGCAAAAGCAACATGGTGAACGCCTTTACCGCCTTTTTCCATAAACTTAGCCACAGCACTTTCAGGACTTGTTGGCTCTAATAATTCCAGTTTTACTTCACCCACTTTAAGGAAAGCGGTTTTCACTTTCTGGTCCTCAACTTCCTCAATTGCATAGCATTTCAGTCCGAGTGTGTTCTCGAAATAAGGTAGCACCTCATCAATACTCTGGACAGCGATGCCCAGGTGGTCAATACGTGAGATCTTCATATTAATTTAAGTGTATTTATGAGTTAATAAATTTGAAAAGCATTATTATACAATAATTATGCAAAGTTACAAATTAAAATGAAGAATAAAGAATGTAGTGGGTTATTTTTTTAATGAAAATTTAAAAATAATTTATAACATTCCTTTTGTGGATGGAAGTCTGTAATTATAGACATCACGTTTTACGGCCATTTTCAAACTGCGAGCAAACGCTTTGAAAATTCCTTCTATCTTATGATGTTCGTTTTCGCCCTCCGCTTTTATGTTCAGATTCATGCGAGCACCGTCAGTAATGCTTTTAAAGAAATGGAAAAACATTTCCGTTGGCATATCCCCTATCTTCTCCCGTTTGAAATCAGCGTCCCATACAAGCCAAGGACGACCACCGAAATCAAGTGCAACCTGGCAAAGACAGTCATCCATAGGGAGTGTAAAGCCATAACGTTCAATACCCCTCTTGTCTCCTAAGGCTGAAGCGATACATTCACCTAGTGCTATGCCCGTATCCTCAATTGTGTGATGCTCATCAACATAAAGATCACCTTTTACATGAATACAAAGGTCTATATTTCCATGTTTGGCAATTTGTTCGAGCATATGATCAAAAAATCCCACTCCAGTGGAAATATCAGACAAGCCTTCACCATCAAGGTTCATCTCAATATCGATCTTTGTTTCTTTGGTATGTCTGCTAACGCTTGACTTGCGTTCACCAGCCAGAAGTATTTCTGATATTTTATCCCAGTTAAGTTGATCAGACAATATAAGTGATTTGCATCCAAGATTCTCTGCCAACATTGCATCCGTTTGACGGTCTCCTATGACAAATGAATTCTTAATGTCATACTCACTATTCATATATTTCGTCAGCATGGCAGTACCTGGTTTTCGAGTTGGCAAATGATCTTCCGGGAAGGAGCGATCAATCAAGATATCATCAAATACCACTCCCTCATCTTTTAATGTCTGGATCATCAGATTATGAGTTGGCCAGAAATCGCTCTCGGGATATGAGGTTGTTCCCAGCCCATCTTGGTTACTAACCATAACGAAAAGAAAATCCAGATGTGTACGAATAAAATGAAGGTTTCGAATTACACCTTCAACAAACCGGAATTTCTCATAAGAGTCAATTTGTTCGTCATGTGGTTCAACCAAAATTGTACCGTCACGATCAATGAAAAGAATTCGCTTCATAATGTAATTTCGAATTAGAGATATTATCTGAAAGAACGAAGTGCCGCCAAGAGTCTTGAATTTTCCTCTTTTGTACCGATGGTTATTCTCAGACAATTTCCACAAAGTTCAACCTTATTTCTATTTCTCACTATTATTCCGTTATTTACGAGATATTTATAAATATCATCAGCGTCGGTTACCTTAAGCAGGAAGAAGTTAGCATCAGTTGGATATAATTTCAATGTGATCGGAAGTTTTTCAACAGCAGACATTAGTAATTTCCGCTCTTCCATTATCTTAACAATCCGATGATGAACCATATTCATATCAGACAAAACATCTTTGGCTATCTTTTGAGTAAGAATATTCACGTTATAAGGATATTTAACCTTATTAAAAAGACTGATAATATCCTTAGAAGCAAAGGCCATGCCCAATCTGATTGCCGCACTACCGTACGCCTTGGAAAAAGTGTTGAGAACCACAAGGTTCGGATATTTGTCTATATCCATTCTGAATGGTCTTAAACCGGAGAAATCAGAGTATGCCTCATCGACAATTACAATACCTTCAAAGGTATTAATGACCTTCTCTATCTGTTCTCTAGGGAATGCATTACCTGTCGGGTTATTCGGAGAACAAATAAAAATCATTTTCGTATTGGCATCACATTCCAAGAGAATTTTATCTGTACTCATAGAAAAATCCTCATTCAGAGGGACTTTCCGATATTCCACATCGTTTATATTGGCACAAACCTCATACATTCCATATGTTGGTGAAATAGCGACAACATTATCTATTTGCGGACGACAAAAGATTCGGAAAAGTAAGTCAATTGCCTCATCACTTCCATTCCCAAGAAAGATATTCTCAGATTTAACCTGTTTTACAGGCGATATACACTTCTTCAATTCATGCTGAAGAGGATCTGGATATCTATTAAACGGATCGTTATATGGATTCTCGTTGGCATCGAGGAAAACTTCTGCATTCGCTCCATTATATTCATCTCTAGCTGAGCTATAAGGTTTCAAATCACGAATATTTGGACGTATCAATAATTCAAGTGGAGTCATAACACTATAAATTAAATTAATTATTTATTTTCCAGAATCTTATTCAGGCGAAGAGCCATGGCATTCTCATGAGCTGTAAGTTGTTCATTATGAGCCATTATCTCCACAGCTCTACCGATTGACATTACACCTTGGGGGGAAAGTTCCTGAAAAGTAATTTTTCGGATATAACTATCAAGCGAAACCCCACTAAAAGCTTTTGCATAACCACTAGTTGGTAAAGTATGATTTGTGCCTGATGCATAATCCCCAGCACTTTCACAAGAATAATGGCCAAGGAATACAGAACCGGCATTTACGACTTTATCATACAGTCTCATATAATCATCTACTGCAAGTATCAGATGTTCTGGAGCATATTCATTAATCAGATCCATCAAATCATTCTCATTATGAAGAAGAATGAATTTACTGTTTTGCAAAGCAGCAAGAGCCAGATCCTTTCTAGACAGGAGCTGAAGCTGTCTTGAGGTAGAATCTATAATTCGTTCAATAACATCCTGTCTTGTTGAAACAAGTATAACCTGGCTATCGGCTCCATGCTCTGCCTGAGACAGAAGGTCTGCCGACACAAATTCGGGATTAGACGACTCATCAGCCACAACAGCCACCTCAGACGGACCGGCCGGCATATCAATAGCCACATCTTCAAGAGAAACGATTTGCTTAGCAGCCGTCACATATTGGTTGCCGGGTCCAAAAATTTTATACACTTTAGGAATCGAATCTGTTCCATATGCCATAGCTCCTATAGCCTGTACTCCCCCTGCCTTAAAAATCCTGTCAACTCCAGCTACTTTTGCCGCAACAAGAATAGCCGGATGGATTTTACCATTTTTTGATGGAGGTGAGCAAAGCACAATTTCTTTACAGCCTGCAATTTTTGCTGGTGTTGCAAGCATCAGGACTGTTGAAAAAAGAGGTGCTGTTCCACCAGGAATATAAAGTCCCACTTTTTCAATCGGAACAGCTTTTTGCCAGCAAGTCACACCGTCGGCAGTATTTACCATTACGGTTTTGAACTGTTGAGCTCTATGAAAAGTTTCAATATTTTTATGAGCAAGTTCAATTGCTTTACGCAGTTCTGTACTGACTAATTGTTCAGCCTCTTTGATTTCCTGACTTGTGACGGCCAAATTGTTCAGTTCAACTTTGTCGAACTGCAGTTCATAGTCTTTAACAGCCTTATCTCCTTCGCTTTTTATACGACGGAGCACACGTCGAACCAGTTCGTTAAGGTCGTTCTGGCTTTTCCGTGGTCGTTTCAGAATCTCAGGCCAGTCTTTTCTTTCCGGATATGTAATTATATTCATCACAATATCATTTTTTCAATTGGAAGTACTAATATTCCTTCTGCCCCAAGTTGTTTGAGTTGTCCGATAATTTCCCAAAAACGCTTTTCATCAAGAACTGTATGAATACTACTCCATCCATCCGTTGCCAACGGCATTACTGTAGGGCTTTTTATACCGGGAAGTACTTTTATTATATCCTTAACGTTATCCGTGGGAGCATTCATCAGAACATACTTTTTGTCTTCAGCCACTTTCACAGCCTCTATTCTGAAGAGTAAATCCTCCAGAATAGTCTTTTTCTGGTCGTCGAGTGATTTGTTAGCAATAAGAATCGCCTCACTCTTCATGACCACTTCGACTTCCTTCAAGTTATTGCTCACTAATGTTGAACCGGAACTCACGATATCAAAAATACCATCGGCAAGGCATATACCTGGTGCGATTTCCACCGACCCCTGAATCACATGAACATCAATGTTGATGCCCTTCTCTTCCATAAATTTTTTAAGGATTTCCGGATAAGATGTGGCTATTTTCTTTCCTTCAAACCAGCTCACATCTTCATATTGAATAGATTTTGGAATAGCCAGGGAGAGGCGGCATTTGCTAAATCCAAGCCGTTTCACCACATCGGCATTTTCTTTCTTTTCAACAAATTCATTTTCCCCTACCACTCCAAGGTCAGCCACTCCTGATGCAACAGTCTTTGGAATGTCATCATCTCGAAGATACAGCACTTCAAGCGGAAAATTTGATGCCTGCACAAGCAAGGTGCGTTTAGAGGCACTTACTTTGATACCAGCTTCTTTCAGAAGGTTCATTGTATCTTCATACAGTCGTCCTTTTGATTGGACTGCAATTCTAATCATAATCAAAAAAATAAAGCTAAATTAATAATCAACTTAACAATTCTCCAAAATATAGTATGGTGTAATAATTTTATCTATGTCCTGATGATATATTGCCATCTTTGGCTTTCTTTCTTTACTGTCTTTAAAATAACGGATAATATCCTTATAATCAAAATCATCGGCATTATATACGACAAACTCGAACTGACTAAGATTTGACGGATAAACAAGATGTCCTGACTGTCGGACAATATCATCAGCCTTTAATGTTTCGAATTTGAGCCCTTTGTTTTTAAGAAGGTTAATTGAAGGGTCTTGTTCCGCATTTGTGGTTACCACTAGAAACTTATCAAGTTTTCTTTGTTCTTCTATAGATTTTTCCTTGCAAAAAATTTTCTTCACCAACACCTTCAGATAGCCCAATGCCGCCATGAAATAGACAGCCACAAGGATTGGAATTTCAAAAATCCAGGAATAGAAATTGAAATGTTTCCTAAAAAAGATGATCATGGACATATTGAAGTTATTGACATAGGAAAAAGTATTCTTGTGCGTACTTTCCCCTTTGTAATGCACAATTTCAGCAGGTATATAAAAGTTTTTATAACCACCTTTCAGTAGTCGATATGACAAATCGATGTCTTCACCATACATAAAATAATCCTCATCAAAAAAACCCACTTTCCTCAAAGCGGCACTCCTCATAAACATACATGCTCCACTAAGGATCTCAATTTCAGAGGCTTCATTTCTATTTAGGTAGCCAAGATAATACCTACCAAAAGTTTTGTTCAGAGGAAATCTTTTACATAATCCAATGAGTTTATAGAATGCGGTCATTGGTCGTGGAACAGCACGTCTTGACTCTGGTGCAAATTTACCCGAAGCGTCAAACATACAAACCCCAGTTGCACCTACGTGAGGATGATTATCCATAAACTTCACGCACTCCTCCACCATATTTTCAGACACAAAAGTATCTGGATTAATAATAAGCATATATTCACCCTTTGCTTTACGCATGGCGATATTATTTGCTTTGGAAAATCCCACATTATTATTGTTTTCTATACAAGTAACATGAGGGTGCATTTTTTTTATGACCTCAACCGATTCATCATTACTAGCGTTATCTACAACAAAGAACTCAGTCTCATACATAGCAGAAGCCTTCTCAAGAGAGAGAAGACATTGGTGGATGAAATCCGGCACTTTATAATTAACTATAATGACTGAGAGTTTCATTTACAACAACTTGAAAATATCAAACAGGTTCTTGTTGGGACTTTTCAATATAAGTTTTAATTTTGTCTTTCGTTGGAATACAATAAATGACAGTAAGTGTCAGGGCCATCAATGCACAAAAAAGTCCGATGTCGGAAAAAGTCAAAAAATATGCTATCAACCCAAAAACAATCGCCACAAACAAAATAAACAATCTGACAATACTCCAAACATGATATGTTGAAATCGCACTGTCAAGTGTATATCTTCTCAAATTATTGTTTGTATTGAGATTAAAGAGTTTGATTGCCAAACCAGAACCAATCAGTGTTAAAGCTACTGCAATAATATTAATTATATATGCCGTCTTAGCAGTGCCTTCTCCAACAAGACAGCCATTCGGTATAATTTTCAGATAACCTAAAACTGCGACTAAAATAATTAGGAAAAAGAAAATCGCAAGTTCTATTTTCAATTTTAAAACTAACTTTGTTATATATTGTTCCATAATTCATCAATTGTTGGTTTTAAATGGCACTCTATTGACGATAGACCGTCCCAGCGTCACCTCATCAGTATATTGCAACTCGTCATTAATAGAGATGCCTCTTGAAAGCATCGTTAACTTAAAGTTTCCAAGCGTTTCAAGACGTCTGGATATCACAAAATTGGTAGTATCTCCTTCCATTGTAGGACTCAGAGCGAGAATCACTTCGTCTACATTTCCCTGCTTTACTCTATCAACCAAACTCTGTATTTCCAAATCTGCAGGTGAAACACCATCCATCGGAGAGATAACACCACCTAACACATGATATAAACCATGAAACTGGGTTGTTGCCTCAATAGCCAGAACATCCTGAAAATTTTCAACCACACATATTACCCGTTCATCCCTCATTGGGTTAGAGCAAATGGTGCATAATTCCTCATCACTGATATTATGGCAAACCTTGCAATGTTTAACTTCATGTCGAAGTTTGACAATACTATCAGCCAACAAATCCACTTCCGCCATATCTTTTTTCAGAAGATGAAGCATCAACCTCAATGCTGTTTTCCGTCCTATACCAGGGAGTTTGGAAAATTCGTCGACTGCCCTTTCCAGTAAAACTGATGAATAAGGCTGATTCATTGTCAATTACTTTATAATTTGCAAAGTTACGAATAAAATCTCAAATGAGGAAAATTAATAAATTTAAATTATCAGTCATCCAGCTTAAGAACGGCTAAAAAGGCTTTTTGTGGAACTTGCACATTTCCAATTTGTTTCATACGCTTCTTACCTCTTTTTTGTTTCTCAAGCAACTTTCGTTTACGGCTGACATCTCCTCCATAACATTTAGCAGTCACGTCTTTTCGCACTTGTTTCACGGTTTCTCGCGCAATAATTTTCCCTCCAATGGCAGCCTGGATGGCTATATCAAACTGTTGCCGTGGAAGTAGTTCCTTCAATCTCTCACACATTCTTCTTCCCAGATAAACGCTATTATCCACATGAGTTAATGTCGACAGCGCATCCACGCTCTCTCCATTGAGAAGGATGTCCAGTTTAACAAGTTTTGAAGGTCGGAAACCAGCAGAAAAATAGTCAAAAGAAGCATATCCCCTACTGATAGATTTTAATTTGTCGTAGAAGTCAATGACAATTTCCCCAAGTGGCATAAGGAATTGAATTTCAACTCTGTTTCCTGTAATAAACTCCTGTTTCACAAGTTCTCCTCTTTTAGAGAGGCACAATGTCATGATAGGTCCTATATATGTGGCTGTAGTAATGATTGTGGCATTAATATAAGGTTCCTCCACGTGGTCGATAAGAGTAGGCTCCGGCATTCCCGACGGATTGTGTACTTCCTGAACGTTACCATGTTTATCATATACCATATAAGACACATTAGGGACTGTGGTGATGACATCCATATTAAATTCCCTGTCGAGACGTTCTTGTACAATCTCCATATGAAGCAGTCCGAGAAATCCGCAACGGAAACCAAATCCCAGCGCAGCCGAACTTTCATGTTGAAAAGAGAGAGAAGCATCATTGAGTTGAAGTTTTTCAAGTGATGTTCTCAGGTTCTCATAATCCTCAGCATCAATTGGATAGACCCCGGCAAAAACCATAGGTTTAACCTCCTGGAATCCTTCTATCGGATTTAAAGCTGGCTTAGCTACAGTCGTAATCGTGTCTCCCACTTTAACTTCTGAAGCGTTTTTTATGCCAGAGACTATATACCCCACATCACCGGTTCGAAGCTCTTTCCGGGGTATCATATCCATCTTGAGAACTCCTACCTCTTCAGCCTGGTACTCCTTCTTTGTATTGATGAACCTCACTTTCTCACCGGACCTCATTACGCCGTTAACAATTTTAAAATAGGCAATAATCCCTCTGAAACTATTGAAAACGGAGTCGAAAATAAGCGCTTGGAGAGGTGCATCCTCATCTCCTTTCGGATGAGGAATACGATCAACCACTGCGTCGAGAATCTCCTTCACGCCTTGTCCGGTTTTCCCAGAGGCTAATATGATGTCATCCGGATCACACCCGATAAGGTCGACAATTTCATCAGCAACTTCTTCTGGCATGGCATTCGGCATATCACACTTGTTAATAACCGGTATGATTTCCAGATTACTATCGATTGCCATGTAAAGATTTGATATAGTTTGTGCCTGAACGCCCTGAGTAGCATCCACAACTAACAATGCACCTTCACATGCGGCAATAGAACGTGATACCTCGTAAGAGAAATCCACATGTCCAGGAGTATCAATTAAATTAATAATATATTTTTGTCCATCTTTCTCATACTCCATCTGTATGGCATGGCTCTTAATAGTAATTCCTCTTTCCTTTTCAAGATCCATATCATCAAGCATCTGCCCTTCAGTCACTTGTATAGTATTGGTAAATTCAAGTAATCGGTCGGCAAGTGTTGATTTTCCGTGGTCGATATGTGCGATGATACAAAAATTTCTAATATTCTTCATTGTAATATAAGATATTTCTTGCAAAGATACGGATAATTAATTAAAATTAAAAATTAAAATTTTTGTTTTTAAGAAACGATTTCGCTAACTTTGTAAAAAGAATAAAAAATAATGAAACTGATATTATTATCTACTCCTGACTTTTTTGTTCAGGAAAATACTATTATAAATGCCATGTTCGATGAAGGTCTAGACATGTTGCATATACTAAAACCGAACAGCGAACCTGTATATTGTGAGCGTTTGCTGAAACTTCTAGACAAAAAATGGCTCAAGAAAGTTGTGACACATGACCATTTCTATTTGAAATCCGAATTTAAGCTCCATGGCATCCATCTGAGTCAACGTAATCCGATTCCTCCTTCCCAATACAAAGGACACATCAGCTGCTCCTGCTATACTATCGATGATGTTGTGAGACGAAAAGACAAATGCGACTATGTATTTCTAAGCCAGATATTTGAAGGTATCACCCGTCCCGACCTCCAGCCTTCTTTCTCAGAGGGAGAATTGGAAGAAGCCGCAAAAAAGGGTGTTATTGACTCAAAAGTAATGGCGTTTGGCGGTGTATCCCTTGATAAGATGAATGCTATAAAGGAATACGGATTTGGTGGATGTGTAATCTTCGGTGACATTTGGAAGCGTTTTGATTTTCATTTGTCATCATCTTATAATGGTGTGATAGATTATTTTAAACAACTAAGAAAAGAATCGGAATAGAGATGAAAGTAAGGATTTATATTGTGTTATTATTATCTGCCATGTTTTCTGGCAGTTTTGCTCAACAACTAACTGAATCAGAGGCACGTGAGAATGTACTGGACTTTTTGTCAGAAAGCACTGCGCGGCATTCAAAATCAAAACTGTGGAAGGATGATGCTTCTCCATCTTTAGTGTATAGTAGCCCCAACTTATATGCATACGATGTTGGTGAATGCTTTGTTCTTGCTGGTGGCAACATGCAGATGCCCGCCATTATGGGTTATTCTGACCGTAGTAATTTCGGAGAGGCCTTTCAAAATGAGTGTTTTCGGGCATTAATCCGTCATATATCTGCAGACTACAATCCTGATTTCAGGATTTACAAACCGGCAAATGTAGCAGATTTTGTTGAACCACTATGTCACGACACATGGCATCAATATTCACCTTTTAATGACCTGACTCCTGTCGTTGACGGCCAGCATTGTGTCACCGGTTGCGTGGCCATCTCTATGTCTGAGTTCATGCAATATTACAAATATCCGTCACAAGGAACCGGTTTTTACGAATATAATGATTCAAATGGTTGCGGGCAAATTGTATCGTCTGAGTTTTCGTCTCACATATACGACTGGCCAAACATCTTAGATGATTACGGTTATGAAGGTAGTGTCAGCTACACAGAAGCTCAAGCACGTGCAGTTGCCTTGCTTTCCTATGACTGCGGGGTGAGTGTTGGCATGAAATACAAAACGGATGCCAGTGGCGCCCAGACAATCCGCCAGCCTATCGCCCTTGTCAATTATTTTGGTTACGACGAAGGCATGCAAATGTATTATCGCAATTTCTTCAATCAGTGCGAATGGGATTCAATCATGTTCAATGAGTTGAATGAAGGTCGTCCTATTTTAGTTGGCGGATGGAGTCAGACCCTTGGTCATAGTTATCTGTGTGACGGGTATGACAGTAATGGCTTCTTTCATCTGCGCTTGGGAAATCCTCTAGAAGATGCTACAGGCTATTATTATTTCACATGGAGTACTCCACTCCAACCAGAATGGTATGATATCAATACAGGTGAGGGTGGTTTTAATCTGCTTCAGAGCATTCTTGTAGGTGCCAAACCGAAAACATCATCCAGTCCTAGTCCTCAGCGTTATATATATGCTTTTTCACATATAGCCCCTATCGGCACTGACACCCTGACTGTCCAAAAAGAAGAGTCCTTCAACATCGCTGTTTATAATTTATGTAATTGTGGTTGGAATGTTCATGAAGGAACGGTAGGTTTGGCGTTAAAAAAGAAAAACGAAGGACGGGAGACATCTATTGACAACACCACCCTCCTCTATCGTTACAGCCGTCTCTTTTCGTTGGAAGAGCTGACGGATTCCACCTATAGTGATACCATTATGCTATGTATTCCCAATGATATATCAGAGGGGAACTATCGTATCGTTCCTGTCTATGAAGAAAACGGCAAATACATTGAAGCCCGCACGATGGTGGGAATGCCTAACAGTTTGAGTTGTGAAATAAAATCAGAGTCAGTTTTTATTTATAGCCCCGAAGAAGATCATTTCTCACTTCGGTTGACGGACATACACTTCCCCACCGAAATTTACAGATACGACAAACCACAGTTTGATTATAAAGTGACTAACAACGGAGCTGAATATTCCGGACGTATTTTCACATGTTTATACAAGGAAGGATCTCCAGAAAAACTATATTATTTTAACCGTCAAGGAGTCTCAATTGATGCTGGTGAGACTCAAACTTATAAATTTGCATATACCAATATCAGCCAGATTCCCGCAGGCTACCCTTACCACCTAATCATTTACGCTGACATAGATCTTTTTACAGATTCCATGATTGTTTTGTATGAAGATCCTGTTACAAATATTCGAATTCTGAATGGTTCTTCCACCTCAATAGATAATGTAACACAAAGTGAATCAGATTTCACAAACAGATATTACGATTTGTCAGGTCGAAGGATTAGTGATGTATCCACCTTGCCAAATCGGAGTATCTATATTGAGATTTTGGCTGATGGTTCGAGAAGAAAACTGATTAAGTGATATTTATAATAACGCAAAAAAGAGGATGCATCCTTACCGCATCCTCTTTTTCTGTAAATTGTAAGTATAGAATTTAAAAATTCAGAGATTCGCTGACCGATTCATTGCATTGCACACATCGGATGGCAGTTGCAAACATATCAGCGATAGAGATCTGCTTCACCTTTGCGCATTTCTGTGAATATGGAATAGAATCGGTGAAGACAATTTCTTCCAATGCGCTAGTTTGCACTCGGTCGCTAGCCGGGTCACTCATAACACAATGACTGGCGACGGCACGAACAGATGCAGCACCAGCTTTCAACATCTCATCTGCCGCTTTGGTGATAGTGCCTGCAGTATCAACAATATCGTCCACTAAAACTACATTCTTGTCTTTTACATCACCGATAATTTGTATAGAACTTACCACGTTGGCTCTTGCACGTGTCTTGTGACAAAGAACGAGCGGACAATCTAATTTTTTTGAATACAGAGCCGCACGTTTTGACCCTCCGGCATCAGGAGTAGCTATCACAAGATTAGGCAGATTCAAATCTTCAATATAGTCCATCAGCACAAGTGATCCATAAAGATGGTCAACAGGTACATCGAAGAATCCTTGAATTTGATCAGCATGCAAGTCCATTGTCATGAGTCGGTCAATACCTGCCACCCCAAGCATATCAGCAACAAGTTTTGCTCCGATAGCGGTACGCGGTTTGTCCTTACGGTCTTGACGTGCCCATCCGAAATAAGGTATGACGGCTATAATACTGTTAGCGGAGGCTCTTTTGGCCGCATCAATCATCAGAAGTAACTCCATCAAATTGTCACTATTAGGAAATGTAGATTGGATTAGGTAGACATCATTACCTCTGATGGACTCCTCAAAGCTGACAGTGAACTCACCATCAGCAAAATGAGTGATAATAAGATTTCCTAGAGGGCAGTCAAGTTGCTGACAAATTCTGTCGGCAAGATACCTTGATTTGGTGCCGGAAAACACCTTAAAAGGACGCATTTGACTCATTTTAACAGAAAAATTTATTTATTGAAACAATATAGTCTAAAAACAAATATCTTTTCTTCTGCAAAGTTAAGTATAAATATTAAGAAATCATAATTAAAAATAAAAAATAAGCATAAAAAAAAGAATCCGCCTTATTATTTCAGCAGATTAGTGAATTCGGTAGGGATATCTGTCTTGAATTTCAGATGTTCTTTTGTGACCGGGTGATAGAAGTTCAAGCAGAAAGCATGCAAACACAATCGATTCACAGGATCAATCATGCTCCCATATTTCTCATCACCAACTATTGTGTGGTGAAGGTCGTGCATATGTACTCGAATCTGATTGGTTCTGCCAGTTTCCAATTTCAGTTCGACAAGTGAGAAATCTTTGTTGGACTTGATGGTCTTGTAATTAGTCACTGCATATTTACCTCCATTATTAACCGGGCTTGAAAAAACCACATATTTTTTGTCGTCAGACAGCCAGGAAGTGACCACTCCGGATTTTTTTTCCATTTCGCCCTCAACTACTGCCACATACCTACGGTCAGTAATAATTTCATGCCAATGAGCAATAAACTCCTGTTGAACATCACGTTTTTTTGCGAAAAGCATCAGCCCGGAAGTACCTCTATCGAGCCGGTGAACTGTATGTATGCTGAAACGTTTGTTGCGTCGTTTCACATATTCGTCCAGGATTGATTTCACAGAAGTCTCTCTTGATCCGGGAAGAGGAACAGACACAATGCCTGTCGCTTTTTTTACGACAATAAGGAAGGCGTCCTCATATACAAGTTCCACATACTTGCTTCTCAAGTCATGAGGGTTGCCTCTTTGTGCAATCTGAACAATCTGCCCTTCTTTGAGAGGTGTGTCGAACTGGCTGGTAATCACTTTATCCACGTAAACCATTTTCATGGAGAGTAGCTTCTTGGCTTTAGTCCTATTGTTTCCTGGAACAAACGTCATAAGGAATTCCAAAAGGGTGCAAGGCTTTGTCACTTTGTAATCCGTATATTTATTAGCCAGTTTTCTATTGTAATAATCGTTGGACATATTAATTTTGAACTTTGAGATTTGAGATTTGAACTTTAGGATTAGCTATATAATTAAAATATTGATTATTATTCGGAGACAAATCCTAACGGAGCTGGAGTTGTACTACATTCTCAACATGTTGGGTATGCGGGAACATATCAACCGGTTGGACTCTCATCAATTTATATTGTGGGTCGAGAAGCTGCAAGTCGCGGGCTTGCGTTGCCGGGTTACAACTAACATATACGATTCTTTCCGGTCGTGCAAATAGAATCGTATCTATCACATCTTTGTGCATTCCCGCTCTAGGTGGATCGGTAATAATAACATCCGGCTTACCGTATTGTTCTATGAAATCGCGATTAAGGATGTCCTTCATATCTCCTGCGAAGAATAGTGTATTATCTATATTATTAATTATGGAATTCACTCTAGCATCTTTAATTGCATCTTCCACGTACTCGATACCAATCACCTGGCGTGCATTTGCAGCCACAAAGTTAGCAATTGTGCCAGTACCAGTGTAGAGGTCATACACAAGTTCATTTCCGTTCAGGCCGGCAAAGTCCCTTGCCACCTTGTAGAGATTATATGTCTGCTCTGTGTTGGTTTGATAGAAAGACTTTGGTCCTACTTTAAAACGCAAGTTTTCCATCAGCTCATAAATATGATCATTCCCTTTAAACACGTGAATATCCTGATCAGCAAAAGTGTCATTACATTTATGATTATCAACATAGAGAAGTGAGGTTATTTGTGGAAAAAAATCCGCCAAATGACTCATCAGACTCATTGCTTTATGTATATCCTCCTGGTTTTCCATTCTGAACTGAATCAGAAGCATCAGTTCGCCACTGTTGGAATTTCTGATCATCATGCTTCTGAGCAAGCCTTTATTTTGTCGTAAATCATAGAATTCCATCTCATTGTCCAATGCAAACTGACGGATATCATTACGAATCTGATTATTAATATCATCCATAAGCCAGCATTGTTGTATATCAAGAATTTTATCGAATGCTCCTGTGATATGAAATCCCAAAGCATTCATATTATTATATACCGTCTCTTGCTTCACTTCTTCATCAGTCAGCCATCTTTTATTTGAAAAACCGAATTCCAGTTTGTTACGATATTCTGAAGTTTTCTCACTACCGATAATTGGCGAGATTTCAGGCAGGTCAATTTTTCCAATCCGCATAAGTGCATCAACAACTTGCTGTTGTTTTGCTTTGATTTGTTCTTCATATTTAAGACATTGCCATTTACATCCACCACAAACTCCAAAATGCTGGCAAACTGGTGTCTGCCGGAGACTTGACAGTTGATGAAAATTCACAGCCACAGCCTCCATATAATTATGCTTTTTTTTCCTGATTTTCAGGTCGACCACATCTCCTGGAACAACAAACGGCACAAATACAACCTTTTCATCGACTTTTGCCAATGCTTTTCCTTCTGCTGCTACAGCAGAAATAGCGATATTTTCCAGAATTGGGAACTCTTTCTTTTTTCTCATGATTTGCCAGTTAAAGATTTTTCATTGGATTCCGCAGTTTTAGTGGCTGCATATAAGAAAGCGAAGGGAAGAATTACAGCTATACTTATTATTGAAATAACAAATGACGAAATAAACATAATTGCCACATTTACGATTGGCATAAACGATGGCATATTAACTGTATCACCTTGCATTTTACTCAGTGATTCAGCATGTTGCATTAAGAAAATCACATATGCAGGGGCCAGAACAATCAAGCAAATAAGTGCCGCTATTGAGCCAACCATTAAAACTAAAGCAAAAATTCTTCCCCATTTTTTCCATCCATAAAGATATCCTTTTTTTATGTCATGAAAGAAAGTATTTTTTTCTATTAACACAACATTCAACACCATAGGCAATGGTATAATTATCAGGATAAATATGATTAACGGTATCCCATACATCAATAGAGGTACAATACCGTTGTCTGAATCAAGATGGCCGTTTTCTCTCAAATGATCTATAATATTATTACAACAATCCGGTAGCAGAAAACAAACAGTTGTAAAAATGGAAAAGAGAAGAAAAACGAGAAAAGATTCTAAGACGTATTTTTTGAAAAAACTATTATATAAATACTTATATTTAATGCTATAAATATCAAATTCCTCAATTGAAATGTCCACGCATCTATAAGTAAAAGCCACTAACAGGGCGAACACCAATGATAGTATTACAGCTACGACAATTTTGAGATAGAGAGATGAGCCACACATTGTCTCTTTTTCCGGATTGCAGAATAAAAACATCAAAAGTGACAAAAGAGTAGAGGTGACTAGTAATACCGGCAAAGCCAGTTGAATAATTTTCAAAAACCGGTTTGCAATGAAACTAATACTAACGGATAGACATTTACCATTCGTTCTTTCCTTGAAGAACGGTTCATTCCACGTAGGCTGATTAATCTCAGGATTATCCATGATTTGTAAATCCGAAAAAAGAAGATTTGAATTTATTTGCAAATTTACAGATTTTTGGATACTTTTGCAATGAGTTTTACGAAATAAACATTCTTCGATTTCATTTTTGATTGATTTTTCCCTCTATGGAGCTATTGGAAAACGTACGTTGGGGCTTAATCGGCTGTGGTGAAGCCACAGAAAAGAAAAGTGGTCCGGCCTTTTCATCAGTGCACGGTTCGAGAATTGTTGCCGTAATGAGCCGCAACAAAGACCGCGCAATGTCGTATGCCCGTCGTCATGGTATAGACAAGTATTACACAGACGCCCAATCACTCGTAGCCGATCCGGAAGTAAATGCAGTTTATATTGCCACACCTCCCTCCTCTCATGCCACTTTTGCAATTATGTCGATGTTGGCAGGTAAACCGGCTTACATAGAAAAGCCGATGGCCGTAAGCTACGAAGAATGTTTACGCATTAATCGTATATCCAAGAGCACTGGTGTACCTTGTTTTGTAGCATATTATCGCCGCTATCTCCCCTACTTTGATCGTGTGAAATCCATGATTAATCAAGGTGATATAGGAAAGGTGTTGTCCGTACAGATTCGATTTGCAGTTCCCCCTCGTGAACTTGATTACAACACAAAAGATTTACCATGGCGTCTTCAGCCTGACATAGCCGGCGGTGGTGGTTATTTCTACGACTTGGCCCCTCATCAAATAGATCTCTTGCAGCACATACTGAGTTCAAACATTATAGAAGCAGAAGGATTCTGTAGTAATCGTGCTGGTCTGTACAAAGTAGAAGACACCATCAACGCATGCTTTAAATTCGACACAGGTGTAACAGGATCCGCAAGCTGGTGTTTTGTTGCGTACGAATCTGCCCGTAAAGACACTATAGAAATTGTTGGAGACCGTGGTACGATAGGTTTCTCCGTATTTGACTACAATCCTATTATTCTTGAGAATCAGGATGGTCATAAAGAAATAGTGGTAAAGAATCCTTCATACGTTCAGTTACCACTAATTGAGGATGTTGTACACCATCTACAAGGAGTGTCTATCTGCTTATGTAACAACATAAGTGCAACATCCGTTAACTGGGTGATGGATAAGATATTAGGTAAATTTAAATTATAATAGATTTAAATCGCAAACAGGATTATTCATCGATTAATCCATAATTCATCCAGTCATTAGCCAGTGATTTTGCATCTTCCAAAGCTTGGGGTCTTGAAACCTCATAAATCCCGGTAAGTATGTCAGCCATATCCTCAACCGTAAAATCCTTGCCTGTCACGCCATTCCAGACATCAGCAGCCGACTCATTTAATGTGATTACTTTTGTGAAGTCAATGTTTTCCAAACCATGGGCAACAATAATGTTTTCTCCACAGATATTGCAAATTTCAAATCCAGATTTTATTTTCATATCATTATTTGTTTTTTTTCCATCTTTGAGGCAACTCACCTCTCCAGAATAATTTGTAAAATGCTAATAGATAACGTCTGACTGGCAACAGTCTGGTCCATATCCAAGAATAGATTTTCCAAGTGTTGCTTGTACTTAAATCATATTCTTTCCCGGCTCTCACCAATTTGGAACATATGGCTCTTACTTCCTGTAATTTACACAATTCTGTACCCACAGGATTGCCATCTCCTCTAAGAACCACGTCACAATCTGGCATATCACACATACCACTTATCTCATCCCCCCCATATAGTATCTTATCAATCCGATGCAAAACATAGTGTCCCTGTGATATTTCCGCCAATACGACATCCCCCTTTTTAACCCCCTTAGGTTTTATCAAAACGCCCTGATCCCTGTCACTTTCCAGAAATGGCCGCATGCTATTTCCTTTCAGGTTGACAGTGACACTTTTCCCTTCATCTATAAATTCACACAGCTTAGGAAAAAGATGCTCGTTAGGAAATTGTATTGTTTTCATTGTTTCACCCTGATTGTATTATAAGAAAGCCTGACAGCATCTTCATCCGGAAGATTTTCCAACAAATAAGCGGGTATGGTTTCTATCAACTTCGCCACAGTGTTGCAGATGCCCGAATACACTCTTCTATCCCATTTCATAACAGAACAACTTGGAAGGATCGAGGCAAATGCTTCCACCACAGTTTCTCTTCTAATTTTATTATATGGCGTCTGTTTTAATTGGGTAATAGCCCCAATAGGTGCTGAAACGTTTCTATAGCATGGAGTTTTCCCGCTCCAAGGAGATCCGAAAAGCGTTGGTACCCCATCGATGATTCTGATGACGGGATTGTCATCGTTCATCAGATCAGTTCCGGGAATGAATTTCAGCCAATTGCCAGTATGTGTACTCTTACCTGTCCCGCTGACTCCCAGGAAAGGGTATGCATAACCGTTTTCTCTAACGGCAGAAGCATGAATTAGAACAGTGGACTTATCTGCAGCGGCAAAAGCCATGGTCATCATTAAAGCGTTATTCATTCCAAACTGCCTCATTGCCCGATCTCCATTCAATGCAATTCTAACCGACGAGAAATCTGGTGAAGCGTCAAGCAGACAACATTGTCTTTCCAAATAATCACTCATATGGATCTCATACGAACCATCTTTGCGAACATACACTCCATTGTTATTGCCAGCGGTATTGAACTGCCCAACTTCATCTCCTCTTTCTTTTGGCCGGAAAGAATCATCCACATACAACACAAACAGAAGCGGAACATCTTCCACCTCTGTCTCAAAAGGTTTACTTGACTGCAGAAGATTTCTGTTCAGCGAATCATTATCATTAAAAACAATGCGATAGCAGTGTTCTGCAACCTTATATTGTTTAACCATCCTTAAAGCTATTGTTTTTGCTGTTGTTGAATCTCCCTGATTGCATATTCAGGCAGTTTGAAAGAAAAAAGTTGTGGATCCACCACAATCATGTCCTTGACCCCCTCGTCGAAATATCTTTTTTTAAGTTTCGAATAATATTTCTCAGCCTTTTTCCTTTTTACAGCATAAAAAACACTTGTTGTTTCATTTACCAATCCCAACTTGCCCTCAAGATATTCTCTGAACTGAAGACTGAATTCGGCACGATGAGGCAAGAATTTCGTCTTGGGCTCGAGTCGTATGTAGTTGACAGGGATAATGTCAGACAGATAGACTGTAGAATCATTGAAATTGATTCCCACGCCAAATACATAAACCACATCATCCTGCGAGACTGGTTTAATTTTTGCTTTTTCTTTTTCTCTTTTACGATATTGCCTGTCGACCTCCTTTTCAAGCGCCAATTGGCGTGCTTTAGACTTTAAGGAATCTCTCAAAAGTTCTTTATCGCTTTTGCTCAGTATACGAGGTTCTTGTCCATTCTCACCATTTATATTCTGTGCATACCCATTATCGATTAGAAGAAACATGAGAATCGCACAAAAAAACAGACGGGACAATTTCAAGAAATACATAGATCTGACTTTATAAAATTAGGAATTAATCATATTTTTATGCAAAGTTACATATAATAAATCAAAAATTAAAATTAAAGGTTTAAAAATATGTTAAGGCTATATTTTCTGTGATGAATGTCAAAAGGTTAAGAAATTTCAAAATATATTATTTCTATCACATATCGGAAATGCGTATGTTAAAATTAATTAAATAGGGGAGATTATCTTAAACTTTTATTCGTGATGAGTGTCGGAATATCAGATTTTTTTTGTAATTTTGCGTGCTTATAATGTAAATTTAAGAATGAGACAGTTAAAGATTACCAAAAGTATCACGAACCGTGAAAGCCAATCCTTAGACAAGTATTTGCAGGAAATCGGTCGTGAAGACTTAATTTCGGTAGAAGAGGAAGTAGAGTTAGCAGCAAGAATCAGGCAAGGAGACCGTAGAGCATTAGAGAAACTGACACGTGCGAATCTTCGTTTCGTCGTATCTGTGGCAAAGCAGTATCAGAATCAGGGTTTAAGTTTGCCCGACCTCATTAATGAGGGTAATCTGGGCCTTATAAAGGCAGCCGAGAAATTTGACGAGACACGAGGATTCAAATTTATCAGTTATGCAGTTTGGTGGATTCGTCAGTCTATTCTTCAGGCATTAGCAGAGCAGTCTCGAATTGTTCGTCTTCCATTGAACCAGGTTGGTTCGCTGAACAAGATCAGCAAAGCATTGAACAAATTTGAGCAAGAGAACGAGCGTCGTCCTTCTGCTGATGAGATTGCCGACCAGTTAGGCATACCTGTAGAGAAGATAGCAGACACGATGAAGCAGCAAGGACGTCACATCAGCGTTGACGCACCGTTTGTTGACGGTGAAGACAACAGCCTTTTGGACGTTTTGGTGAACGATGACTCCCCTAGTGCTGACCGCACCTTGGTGAACGAATCCTTAGCCAAAGAGATTGACCGTGCGTTAGACACGCTCTCACCTCGCGAGAAAAGCATTATCTGTATGTTCTTCGGAATTGGCGGACAGGAAAAGACATTAGAAGAGATTGGCGACGAGTTCAATTTGACACGTGAACGAGTTCGTCAGATTAAAGAGAAAGCCATCCGTCGTCTGCGCGTAAGTTCACGCAGCAAATTGCTAAAGACCTATTTAGGCTAACTCAAGACATTTGGAAAAGGAATTACGGGCTGTGCATTGCGCAGCCCTTTTTTATAAACATCCCAGTCCTATGAGAACAGAAGCATTATACAAGTCTGTCATCACCTATTTTGAGCGTGAGATGCCAACCGTTGAGACGGAGTTGGAGTATTCAACCCCATTCCAGCTTTTGGTTGCAGTCGTATTGTCTGCCCAATGTACAGACAAACGAGTAAACACTGTAACTCCGGCATTATTTACAGCCTTCCCCACCCCTGAGAAAATGAGCATGGCGAGTATCGATGAAATTTACGGATTTATAAAAAGCGTCAGTTACCCTAATAACAAAGCAAAGCATTTATGGGGTTTGTCAAAAATGTTAACCGACGAATTTAATGGCGTTGTCCCCAATCAGTTAGAGGATTTAATCCGTTTACCTGGTGTAGGTCGTAAGACCGCAAACGTCATACAAGCCGTGGTTTGGAACAAGGCTGCATTTGCCGTTGACACCCACATATTCAGAGTCAGTCATCGCCTGGGCCTCGTAAGCAGTAAGGAGCGTACTCCTTATGCTGTGGAAAAGGCGCTGACTCAAAACATACCAGATGAACTCATCCCCAAAGCACACCATTGGCTTTTGCTTCATGGTCGTTATGTATGTCAGGCCCGCCGTCCAAAGTGCGGTAGTTGTGGTTTATCGGAAATATGTAAAAAAATAGGAGTAAAATGATTTTTTAGTCATACATTCTTATTATTCATTTTTTTTTGCTAAATTTGCAATAGAAATATTCACACATTTATAAGTAAAAAAGATATGAAGATTAATGATTACAAATTTGCCGGTAAGAAGGCAATTGTGCGCGTTGACTTCAACGTGCCACTTGATGAAAATGGTAAGATAACCGACGACACCCGCATCCGTGGTGCCATGCCTACATTGAAGAAGATTCTCGATGAGGGTGGTTCTCTGATTATCATGTCACACATGGGTAAGCCAAAGGGTAAGGTAAACCCGAAGTTGTCACTTTCACAGATTGTTGACGCTGTATCGGAGAAATTAGGTGTACCCGTTCAATTTGCTCCAGACTGTGCAAAAGCTGGCGAACAGGCAGCAGCTCTGAAGCCAGGCGAGGCATTATTGCTTGAGAACCTCCGTTACTATCCGGAAGAGGAAGGCAAACCAGTTGGTATTGACAAAGAAGATCCCGCATATGGTGATGCAAAGAAAGCGATGAAAGCCAGTCAGAAGGAATTTGCGAAGACACTTGCCTCATATGCTGACTGCTACGTGAACGACGCCTTTGGAACTGCTCATCGCGCACACGCATCTACAGCAGTGATTGCCGATTATTTTGACAAGGACAACAAGATGCTCGGTTTGCTGATGGAGAAAGAGGTTCAGGCTGTGAACAATGTGCTTTCAGATATTAAGCATCCTTTCGTTGCTATCATGGGAGGTTCAAAGGTATCCTCAAAGATTGGCATCATCGAGAACCTTCTTGGCAAGGTAGATAAACTGATTCTTTGTGGTGGTATGACTTACACCTTCATGAAAGCCCATGGTGGTGAGATTGGTAACTCAATCGTTGAGCTGGACAAACTCGATGTAGCTCTTGGCGTTGAGAAGATGGCTGCAGAAAAAGGCGTTGAACTCGTTCTGGGTACCGACTCTGTAGTTGCCGACAAATTCTCTAATGATGCTAAGCAGCAGATATGCCCATCAAATGAAATTCCTGAAGGTTGGGAAGGTTTGGACGTAGGTCCTGAGACACGTAAAAAGTTTGCTGAGGCAATCAAGGGTGCCAAAACTATCCTTTGGAACGGACCTGCAGGTGTATTTGAGTTTGACAATTTCACTGCCGGTTCCCGTGCAGTTGGAGAAGCAGTTGCCGAGGCCACAGCTGAAGGCGCTTTCTCCCTTGTAGGCGGTGGTGATTCGATTGCATGCGTCCACAAATTTGGTCTTGAAGACAAAGTATCTTACATTTCCACTGGTGGTGGTGCCTTACTTGAGGCAATTGAAGGAAAGATACTTCCTGGTATTGCAGCCGTTCAGGACTAAAACAAATTATTTCACACAGACAATCAGGACAGCGGCTTCATTCTGGGGCTGTTGTCCTTTTTTAGATTTTCCGGAAATGTTCAGTAATAGAATCATATTTTTCTCTATTCTCTTATTCGTATTACTATTCACATCATGCCAAGAAGAGGCCCCTCTTGCTGAAGAAACAAAGAAGATATCTTCAGCTGGTCTCAGTATTGCAGTTATACCTTGTTCTGAATGTCTTCCGTTTCTGGTAGCAGAACACTATGGCATAGCCGACTCTATTGGTTTAAATCTGACAGTAAAGACATTTGGTTCCAGCATGGATGCCGACACAGCATTTCATAATCGTCATGTTGATGGTATCGTAAGCGACATAGTGAAGGCCGGCATCTTAGAGAGTAACGGCGACAGTGTGAGTATTGTGATGGGTGGCGACTGGCATTTGTCGTTAGTCACTTCCAAACAATCCCGTATTAGCGATGTATCGGGTTTAAAAGACCGTATTATCAGCCTCACCCGTAATTCTGTCACTGACATGTATTTAGACAAGCTCCTTCTCAAAGCGAAACTTGAAAGTACCGATGTAAACAAGCCTCAAATCAACAATTTACAGATACGTTATCGGATGTTGGAGCAAAATCAGTACGACGGCGCCATCCTTCCCGAGCCTTGGGCAAGTATGTGTGTGCTTGACGGTTGCAGGCGTATAGCCAGCTACGAGAACATCCCTGGCATGGAGAAAACATTATGTCTTATGTTCCGGGATTCTGTTCTGTCAGCCCGTTCAGGCGACATTCAGAAACTGATCAAGGCATACAACAAGTCTGTGGATTATATCAACAAATATAATTGGCTGAAGACCGACGAGTTTTTACAGCTGCTTGGTATTGACAAAATCCACCCATTCATTGTTTTCGGTAATAGATTCAGCCATGCAGTTCTGCCCTCTGAAGGTGCATTATCAACTGGAAAAAGCTGGTCGAATGGTCGTCATTTGCTTGGTCGTTCTTCAAAGGACAATTTGATTCGCACTGAATATATTCATTAGTAAAAAATCATAACATCTATCAGTCTATTCATAGTATTAAGTCATGAATACACCTTTTACGACAAATAACCTTCTGGAAATCTTTAATAAGCTCAGTCGTATCATAGAAAAAAGCGGTAGCTATGAGTTGAACGACGAACTGAATCAGATCCGTAATACCTATTCCACCATGCTCCATTATATGGTGACAGGAATTAATGATCCTAAAGCCACTACTATTTATTCTGATTTGGTTCGGCAATGTCATATCATCGCTCAGCGAGCAGCCCGGGAAGGCCGCATTCAGACCGACACAATGGAGAAATATGTTGCGTCTTTCAAACTAACCAAAACATATCCTGAATTCCAGAACCAATGCACAACATTGGAGGGTATCTGTCGTGAGTTAAAAGACCTGCAAGAATCTCCCGACATTCGGGAAAAGGTTTATAACTACGAATTAGACAAAATAGAAAAAAAACATGAGGACATACTATTGAATCTATTCAACCAAATATGGACATCTGACGTATGGAAAAGCAGTGATTATGAAATATGCAAAGCCCTTTTAGAATCCACGATTATACCATACGCTGATATTTGTCTTATTATCAGCGGGGTAACACTATCTCTGACAGAGATGTTCGATGAGAAAAAAATGATGTTGTTGTTCGATGCATATTATTCAGAGAATCTTGAAATAAAAATGCGTTCGATTGTCGGTATCGTGCTGATTGTCAGATTATACGACACATACATTCATCTATTTCCGAATATTTTTTCCCGTTTGTCGCTTCTTTATGACCAGGATAACTTTGTTGAAGACCTATATTTAGTATTGATGCAGCTTCAGTTTAGCAAACTCACAGACAAAGTGAGTGACAAGATGCGCAATGACATTATCCCGTCTTTAATACAGAGCGGCAAATTCATGCGTACAGAATACGGATTGAAGGAGATAGACGATTATATGACTCAAAACGGTGAAAATCCAGAATGGCACAAATGCGCCAAAGACGATGTTGCTCAAACAAAGTTTCAGGAGATGGCAGAACTCCAACTTGAAGGTGCAGATGTTTATATGAGCACCTTTATACACATGAAAAGCAATGCTTTTTTTCAGCAGACAGCCAATTGGTTTATGCCATTTTATTTAAATCATTCATCCATACATCACGTTCGTGAAGTCTTGCAAGCAGACAATCAGTTCAGCCGTCTTCTCTTATCTGTTCTTCAATATGCCCCATTCTGCAACAGCGACAAATATTCATTTGCTTTTATGCTGAACAATATAGGGCAGCAAGGTCAGGAGATGATTGCCTCAAATTTATCCGGAGGTATGTCTGAAGATGAAATAAACGAACACATGTCGGACTTAAAAGAACATAAAGCAAAGAAAAGCGATATCAGTCGGCAATACATTCACGATATCTATCGCTTTTTCACCATTTACCCCTATCACCATCAATTCTTTAATCCATTCAGCAGTGAGCAACCGTCGTTCAATCCATTGTCCACACAACTGTTGTCTCCACTACTGGAACATGACCAGGAACTGCTAGAACTTGCAGAATTCTTTATGCGTAAAGAACTTTATTCAGATGCCATAGCACTCTTTCAGTCACTTCATCCCCAAGAAGTGGAAAGTGATGCGGCTATTTGGCAAAAAATCGGCTTTTGCCAACAGAAATCAGGTGAGACCCGTTCGGCATTAGAGAGTTACACCATTGCGTACTCCTTAGATCCGGACTCACGCTGGACGCTCAAACATCTGGCTAAGGTATCGTACCTGGAAAAAGCATATGGAGATTCAGAAGTATATTATGACCTATTATTAACATCAGACAGTGACAACCTTCAGTATATGAAGCGAAAAGCTGATTGTCAAATCTTTGATGGCCGTTATTCAGAAGCCATTCCATTGCTATACAAGATTGATTATCTGGAAGAAGGTTCGAGAGAAGTAAAGGAGAAGCTGGCAATCTGTCAGTTGATGACAGGTAATTATGATAAAGCAAGAAAAATATACGAAAATCTGTATGAATCCAGCCCAGACGATGCTCAGTCGCTGGTTAATATGGGTAATGTAGATTATGTTGAAGGAAATCTTCAAAAAGCATATAGTGTTTATAGTAAGGCTTACCATCTTATGAAAGACCAAGAAAAAGGTGAAACCCGTTTTAAACGTATGTTTGTGGAAGCCGCAAAACAATTAAAGCCGTTAGGATTAGATATGCAACAATTTCAAATGATGTATGACGCAACAGTAATGTTAGAGACATAAGATCTTGAACACGTCATCACGACGTATTCAAGACTCAACTTTTATTATTAACCACTAAGTGTTATTTAGAAGGGTATCTAAAAAGTCCCCACTAATTAAAAAAAATTAAATTCTATCGTAAATTTCAATTTACGAGATTAACTCATTAATTGTTTTTCCTTTTCGGCTTCTTGTCAAAAAAGAACATGAGGTGAAGCGTGACAAAGGATGGCATCGTATTGAATCGGGTCTCAGTCATCCCCTGAACGTTTATAACTCGGCGCATGTTAGGAAGCAGGTGAAGGAGGTCGTAACCAACAGCCTTCAATACCCACTGGCCTCGGCTGCCAAGAGTACGGGACAGAGAAACATTCCATACCCAGTCAGTCGTATTCATCGAACTGTCAAAATAACCACGACGACAGTAGGTCATCATATCCGTGTCCAAGTCAATCGACCAAAACAGGCGGCACGAGACGGACATGCCTAAATTTAGTGAAGAATAGCTGAATGGGGAAAAAACATCATCGCAGCTACGCATCCAATATTTGTCGAACACAACCTTTCCTCCGAGGGTCATCCGCTCTATCCGCCAACGCTAAGAAAGTACGTTGCGAAAATGATAACGGTTAGCGGCAGTGCGTGCATCCGTTTTATATAACGAAGAGTTGAGCGAGGAGAAATCAACACTGTGATTAAAGGTTGTTACGAGCTCATTGCTCATCGTAATACGGTCATGACTATCTATGGACTGGGAATAGCAAATGAAGGCCGAGGCATTTATATTAGATACAAAGATGTTAAAAATATCACAATAAATCGAAATAAAATTATATTTTTTTCAATGAAAAATATTTCCCAATAAGAAAAGAGAAAATAAATTCTTATCTTTGTAGAGAGAAACTCGTTAAAACAAATTACCGATGCAAAATTCGATATTGCCTATACAGCGTTTATATACACTTCTCCAACAAGAATATGAATTTGAGAAGTCGGAATATCGTATGCAAACGGAAAAAATGAGCATCGGCAGAAAAGTGAAAAGAGGGATCTGCTGGTATCCGGTAAGTTGCGGGCGGAGTTACTACAATTCCCTTAATCAGTATGTGGTTGAGATTTCTCAGAGCGACCCTCAAGACATTGACCACAGTTTTGAGTATGGCCGCCCTGTCATTTTTTTCAGCCATCCCGACTCCAAAGAGAATTCAGAACAAAGAGAGAAAGAAAATAAAATCAAATATTTCTCACAAAGCTGTCAGATATCATATGTTGAGGATGACCGTATGGTTGTAGTGTTACCCTCTTCGCAAATGCTGATTGAGCTTCAAAATGCCGAGAATCTTGGTGTTCAGCTATATTTTGATGAGACAAGTTATAAAACGATGTTTCATGCTCTCAGTGATGTGATGAAAGCCAAAAACAACCGCTTGTCTGAATTACGCGATATCATAGCGGGTCAGATTACTCCATCTCAATTTGCTTTTGGCAATATCACTTTCCCATGGCTTAACAGTAGTCAGGAAAAAGCAGTGAATGAGGTACTACGGTCAAAAGATGTCGCTATTGTCCATGGTCCTCCCGGCACCGGTAAAACTACAACACTAGTAGAGGCTATTTACGAAACACTAAAACGCGAGACGCAGGTAATGGTATGTGCTCAGAGTAACATGGCTGTAGATTGGATTAGCGAGAAACTGGTTGACCACGGAGTTCCCGTGTTACGTATAGGCAATCCCACACGAGTGAATGATAAGATGTTATCTTTCACTTACGAGCGGAAGTTTGAGTCACATCCTGATTATCCAGACTTGTGGGCTATCCGCAAAGCCATCCGTGAGCTACGTGAACATAAGAAGAAAGGAGAAAGTATTCATCAAAAGCTATCGAGGCTTCGCGACCGTGCCAATGAGCTGGAGATGCGGATTTCAGGGACACTATTTGATGAATCCCGTGTGATTGCGTGTACTTTAGTTGGCTCTGCTAACAAGTTACTTGTAGGCAAGAAATTCCCTACCCTATTCATAGACGAAGCCGCCCAGGCGATGGAACCCGCATGCTGGATAGCGATGCGCAAATGCAGCCGTGTGGTGTTGGCAGGTGATCATCAGCAACTTCCTCCTACCATCAAATGTTATGAGGCGATGAAGGACGGGTTAAACAAAACCATGATGGAACGTATCGTAGAGAATGTCCCTTCATGCGTGACGCTGTTGACCACCCAATACCGAATGCATGAGCAAATTATGCGATTCTCATCCAACTGGTTTTACGGAGGTAGTGTAGAGGCATCTCCAATAGTAAAAAACCGTTCAATTCTCGATTTAGACACTCCGATAGAATGGATAGACACATCTGAATTATCGGTATTAGCCACTTCAGTAGCATCAGCAGAAATTACTGAAAGCGAGATGCCGACATTTAAAGAAGCGTTTGTTGGTGAGAGTTATGGACGCATTAATAAAGATGAGGCACAGCTGACCCTCCACACTTTAAAGCTATATATCAATAAAATTGGTAAGCAGCGCTTTCTGGATGAGCGGTTAGATGTTGGAATAATCAGTCCTTATCGCGTTCAGACACAATATTTACGAAATCTGATTCGTAAAGACAAGGAATTCAAGCCGTTCCGCCAGACGATTTCAGTTAACACCGTTGACGGCTTCCAAGGCCAGGAACGGGACATCATACTCATCTCCTTAGTCCGCAGTAACGAACACGGCCAGATAGGTTTTCTGAACGACCTACGGCGAATGAATGTGGCGATGACAAGAGCTCGAATGAAACTCATTATTATAGGTGATGCCACCACTCTTACCACACATCCATTTTACCGAATGCTGAAAAACTATATAGATAATTTAAAACAATTAAAATCATAAGCTTATGTTTTCCGGAATAGTAGAAGAATTTGCAACAGTTGTTGCCATAAAAAAAGACAGAGAGAATGTGGATTTCACGTTAAAATGCTCCTTTGTCGATGAATTGAAAATTGATCAAAGTGTCGCCCATAATGGAGTTTGTCTGACGGTGGTGAAAATAGAAAATGGCACCTATGTGGTCACTGCCATGAAGGAAACGCTTGACCGTTCTAACCTAGGTGATTTAAAAATTGGCGACAAAGTGAATGTTGAGCGTTCGATGCTGATGAACGGGCGTCTTGACGGTCATATCGTTCAAGGTCATGTTGATCAGACTGCGATATGTACAGGCAAAGAAGACCAACAAGGAAGTTACACATTTACATTTCAGTATGATACCGATGAAGAAATGGCTCTCCGCGGATATATCACAGTAGATAAAGGATCTGTCACGGTAAACGGAGTCAGCCTTACTGTATGTAATCCGACCAAGGATAGTTTTCAAGTTAATATCATTCCATACACTTATGATAACACAAATTTTCAGAATATTGAGGTCGGAACAAAGGTAAATCTTGAATTTGATATTATAGGAAAGTATATTGCCAGAATCAGTCAGCTAATGAATGGTGGACAGTTGACGGTGGACAGTTGACGGTGGACAGTTGACAGTTGACGGCCAGACGAGTCGGACTGGTCAGACTAGTCGGACTGGTCGGACAATAAAAAAGAGATGAGAACTTTCCTTGCGGATTGTTCTCATCTCTCTCGTTAAAAAAAGGCGGCGACCTACTCTCCCACATTGCGGTGCAGT
>FLNY01004992.1_pt1 | contig 72715 bp, 54 predicted proteins | sample 1140381 | NCBI WGS metagenome assembly FLNY01 (sample SAMEA3878172, study PRJEB12797) | bioreactor metagenome | biome: Moose rumen | place: Sweden | collected 2011-10
CGCTCGGTTATTTGACTCCGACGGGGTCTTCAATTTATTTAATAGTCAATAGTCAAAAGTCAAAAGTCTAAAGTCTAAAGTCCGATTAGGTGCCCCCTGTAGGGGCAATAGGACGGGAGGATGCTCTCTATACATAGGGGCAAGCCCCTACGCTCGGTTATTTGACTCCGACGGGGTCTTCAATTTATTTAATAGTCAATAGTCAAAAGTCAAAAGTCTAAAGTCTAAAGTCCGATTAGGTGCCCCCTGTAGGGGCAATAGGACGGGAGGATGCTCTCTATACATAGGGGCAAGCCCCTACGCTCGGTTATTTGACCCCGACGGGGTCTTCAATTTATTTAATAGTCAAAGGTCAAAAGTCAAAAGTCAAAAGTCAAAGTCTAATGTCAAAAGTCAAAGGTCAAAAGCCAAAAGTCAAAGGTCAAAAGTCAAAAGTCAAAGTCTAATGTCAAAAGTCAAAGGTCAAAAGTCAAAAGCCAAAGGTCAAAAAAATTCTATCGGGATTCAACTCTCCTCTGACGGGGAAGCGGCCTCCAATTCCTGAAGACCGGGCTTCATGTAATCGTACTGAAGATTTTGCGGACGGACCACGATGTCGTCATATCGGACCACATCGATGTCGATGGGAACGATGCCCATGCGTTTGGCTTCCGCTGTGCGGCCTTCCTTCAGTTCCATTTGTTTGCAACTTTGCTCGAGTTCGCGGAGAGACATCTGCGTCTCTCCTTCTGCCACGCAGTTTGCATATTTACCCACCCATTTGCCGATTCCGTCAGTGGGATAAATGGACGAAAACCTGAGATTTGAACACATCTGTTCCAAGAGCGGACGGATATTCGTCAGCTTTCGGGAGGCTTCCATCCATCCCAGATTACTGCCCAATGAAAAAAGCACACGACTCATCGGTTCGAAATTCTGTTTGTCGGTTAGGGTGTAAAATGCCGCCGGAAAAGATTACAGCGGTTTGGCTATCAGTTTCAGGAACTCCTGACGTGTCTTGATGTCGGTGAAGGCTCCGGTGAAATCGGATGTCGTGGTGGTGGCATTGATTTTCTGGATACCGCGCATCTGCATACAGAGATGGGACGCTTCGATGACAACCATGACACCGAGCGGATTGAGGGTTTCCTGAATACAGTCTTTGATTTGTGTTGTGAGACGTTCCTGCACTTGAAGTCTGCGGGCGAAAATTTCGACCACACGGGGAAGTTTGGAAATGCCCACGATATACTTGTTGGGAATATATGCCACATGCGCTTTCCCGAAAAAGGGCAAAAGATGGTGCTCACAGAGGCTGTAGAGATCGATGTCGCGCACGATGACCATCTGACGATAGTCCTCGCGGAACATGGCGCTCTTCAACACCTCTGCCGGATCCTGATTGTATCCCTGCGTCAGGAACTGAAGCGCTTTGGCCACACGCATCGGGGTCTTGAGCAGACCTTCCCGTTCGGGATCTTCACCGATATAACCCAAATTGGCCTTCACATGGGAGGCCATTTCGGAAAGGAGTTCTTCGTTTGTCATTCGATGGGCAATTCTATCTCGTCCTGTATCACGAACATTTCACGTCCGCGGGACGGAAATTCTTTTTTGAGTATTCTGAGTGAACGGTAGGCTTCTTCGCTGGTTCGGTAGTTGCCGGCCAGAAGTCGCCAGTTGGGGGTTTTGAAGATTACATAGGTTTCCAAATCGGGCATCTTGGCATGCAACTCTTTCTCTATCTGATAAGCCAGATTCTTCGACTGAGTCTGGTTATTGCCCGAGAATATACGTACGCGATAGCCTGACGTGTAATATACATTTTTGTCCGTACCCGTTTTCGGATTGCCGTAGTAGGTCTTGGGCTCCGATGTGACAAGCATCTCCAAACGAGCGTCCTGATGAATACGAGCTCCGGACAAACGCAGTTGCGAGGAAATGGAACGCAAGGGGGCTGACGTGGTATCAGCCTCCTGCGTTTGTGCATTCGCGTTGAATGCTGTGAGTATAAGGGATAATATAAACAATGCTTTCTGCATCAGGGGGGGGGGAACTACATTATACAGTTATACATACAGACCATACGGAATAGTCTTATTTCCAGGCTTCGATGATGGGCATGAAGGTGTCAACCTTGAGGGCTGCACCGCCGATGAGGCCACCGTCGATGTCGGGCTGTGCAAAGAGTTCGGGAGCATTGCTTCCCTTGCATGAACCGCCGTAGAGGATGGATGTTTCGTCGGCTGTTGCTTTGCCGTAAACCTTGGCGATGCTTTCGCGAATGAATGCATGCACTTCTTCGGCCTGTTCGGATGTGGCTGTCAGACCCGTACCGATAGCCCACACGGGCTCGTATGCTATCACGAGTTTGGCGAAGTCTTCTTTGGAGAGACCGTAGAGGGCCTTCATCTGCTCTTCAATTACAGCCTTGAAGGTTCCGTTCTCACGCTCTTCCTTCTTTTCGCCCACACAGAAGATGGGAGTCAAGCCGTTCTCAAGAGCCAAACCGACCTTCACGGTGAGCATTTCGTTGGTTTCGCCGTAGTACTGACGACGTTCCGAGTGACCCAGAATCACATACTTGGCACCCGTGGAAGCGACCATTGCAGCCGACACTTCGCCTGTGTATGCCCCCTTGTCGTGGTCGGCACAGTTTTCTGCACCTACGCCGATGATGGAACCCTTAACGGCCTCGGCAACGGCTGCTACAGAGATGAAAGGAGTACAAACTACAACGTCACAATTCACTTTCTTACCGGCCAAAGCCTCCTTGAGACCCTGAGCCAATGCTACGCCTTCCTGGAGCGTGGTATTCATTTTCCAGTTGCCGGCAACGATTTTCTTTCTCATTTTTTCTTACTTTTTAGTTATGTTTTTTAAAGACAAAAGTCTTCATTTTGAACAGCAAATATAGAACAAAAGGAGCAAATAACAAAATTATAAGTCCGAAAAAGCGATTTTTTCGGTTGATTATTCCGATTTTTCCGCTGCTCTGCTCACTCAACTTGGCATTGCAGAGGTGTTTGGCATCCACTTCGGAAAGTGCTTTTTTCCAAAAGACTGTGCCTTCTTTCAGCAACATCAGGGTAGGATTGGCCCGCCCCATCGTCTCGATGATGGTGGCATCGCTGAAGACAAACGGATACTGCGGCGCCGCACGGTCCACCCATTGTCTCAAAGCTGCCTCGTCGCGGAGCGTCATGCATGTGAAACCAAAGCCCTCGCGCCGGGTGTAGTCATAGATTGTCTGAATCGTCGGGATGGCGGCTGCTGATATCTTGGTCACGTCGGGCGACAGCAACACAAACTTGTAGAGCGTATCTTGGAGAAATTCGGCCGTGATATCTTCTCCGGCACCGTTGAGGACGAAGAAATCCTTGATGGCCGGTTCGCTTTCTTGTACCACCGACTCCTCCCCTGCCTTCCGTATCGGCATCCGCCTCACGGCCTGGTCCACAAATTCCCAGCCGTCGGCTTCGTCGGGCAGGGAGTCCAGCGAGAATTCCACTTGCTTCCCGTCCTTCTCATAGATGACATTGTAAATCTCTTCCCACTCGGCCCCGTCTCCCATTCCCATTGCAGCCTGTATGTTCACCCCGGGACGATACGGGCGGAAGTCGATAATCGGCAGGCGGAATGTACCCGTCCAACAGAGCATGAGAGCCAGAAACAATGCCCACAGGGTTTGAATCGTCTCCCACTTCCGTCCCTTGGGAGACCACATCTCTTTCCGTCCGATGGCCAAAACGACAAGCAGCGCCAAAAGAACGATGTTTTTCCAAAAGGTGGCCCAGTTGGACAATTTGACGGCATCTCCGAAACAACCGCAATCCGAGACGGCATCCGTCAGCGCCAGCCAGAGTGTGAGCCCCGTGAAGCCCGTCAGCAAGAGCAAAGCTATCCACCAGACCGGCTTGCGTTTCCATCCCCAAAAGACATATACACCGATGAGAAATTCTCCGACACAGAGCGCCCATGCCGCCGGCAGAAGGAAATTGTCAAGACCTCCCGCGCCCATGGCCTGCAAATAGTCGCCTGCCTTGATGGCTGTCCCTGCGGGGTCGATGCATTTAACAAGTCCCGAGAACATAAAGACGGCACCGAACAGCCACTGACTGATTCTGACCGCGACACGCATAATTTCTGTTATTGTTCTGCCCCTTCGCAATGCAATTTGATAAGCCCGAAGAGACTGTAATTTATCATGTCCATGTAATTGGCATCGATGCCTTCCGAGATGAGCGTTTTGCCCTGATGGTCTTCAATGCTCTTCGTGCGGGCTATCTTCATCAGAATCAAATCGACATAACTCGAAATCCGCATAGAGCGCCACACTTCATCGTAGTCCTGATTCTTCTTCGAGAGAAGGTCCAGACATTTTTGGATATATTCGTCGTAGAGGGCGATGACCTTTTGGGCATCCATATCGACTTTCTCGGACGCGCCGTACTTGAGTTGTATCAAGCCCATCACACCGTAGTTGACGATTCCGATGAATTCGGGCAAAATACCTTCGCCCACCGCACTTACGCCCGTCACCTGGAGGGTTCTGATACGATTGGCTTTGATATAAATCTGGTCGGTCACCGTTGTCGGACGCATGATGCGCCAGGATGCTCCGTAGTCTTCGGCCTTTTTCACATACACGTCGCGGCAGAGTTTGACCACCTCTTTCAGTTCTTCGTTTGTTGTCATTATTTTTGGTTGATTATTTTTGCAGCTTTGATTTTTGCTTTGGTCAGCGATTTTTCGCTCGTCGAGTCTATTTCCCAATATTGCGGGTCGGGCAGATAGAGGTTGATGCCTGTCGGCACATTGTTGGGGTCTTTGATTTGGAAGCGGTTCACCTCGTAGATATAGGGCCAGAAAGCTTTCGACCCGTAATGTTTCAGGGCGATGAGTGTCAGTCGCTGCCCCTCACCCAACACCTCGCGTTTGGGCGCACCGTTTTCTTTCAAAAGTTGGTCGTCTGTTGGCGGAGCAGGCGTTTCGGCAACGGGTTCTGCGGTCGCTGTCGTTACTTCCGATTGTTGGGGAACAGTCTCCGGCACTGTTTCCGCAACGGGCAAAGTGTCTGCCCTTTCTGTCGTGTCGGTCACTACTGTCGCGCCCAAATCCTGAACCGGAGATTCCGCCACAGCCGCCTGCGGCAACTTTCTGTCCTTTGCCTCCCGATGCGGGAACAACAACCAAACGGCCCCTCCTGCTATCAACAACAGCAAAACAGCAACTACGGCAATCTTCCGCCGGCGTCCTCCCTGCTTCCCCGCAGGTGTCGGGGGAGCCGGAGTTTCGTCTGAAGACTCGGAGTTGTCGGAGGACTCGGAGTTGTCGGAAGACTCGGAGTTGTCGGAGGGCTCGGAGTTGTCGGAAGACTCGGAGTTGTCGGAGGACTCGGAGTTGTCGGAGGACTCGGAGGATTCCGGGGATTCCGATTCTTCCGGATTCTCCATTTCCTCCGTCTCCTCTGTCTCCTCTGTCTCTACTTTGAGAGCATCTATCGTCATCGGTTCGAAGCAGGAGAAAGGGGCATTCACACCCTCTCTCATCTTCTCGTCCGGCAAATATGCCACACGACGAGCCTCACCTTGACGCACATCTATCATTGAAAACAATCCGAGACCCGAGATGACAACCTCCTCCCCGTTCTCAAGGTGTTCCGTGATGCAGGCTGCCATCCCGGAGAGAAAACGGGACACGGTTTCGGCATCGATGCCTGTTCGGGCGGCAAGTTGCTCTTCGAGACCGGAATCCGACACGGATTTGTCCGCCTGAAAACGGTAGCTGATTCGCGGAGGGTAGAGCACCGTCTCACCTGTGGCTGCCTTCTGCTCGACATACTCCGGATGTTTGTGACTGACAAAACGTCCCATCCCCGTCCACACGACTTCACGGACAGCAATGGCCTCCTCGGTGAGAATGCGTTCCAAACTCGTCAACAACAATCCGAGTTGTTGTTTGTCGAGACGGTAACGACGTTGCAGTTCCTGCATCAATTCTTTATGATTCATTGCAAAAAGGTGCTCCAATTTTCGGCAAAGATAGCCAAAATCTTTGAGTTGGCAAAAAAAAACACCTATTTTTTTCATTTTTTCCCCGATTTTGTCCTCCTGATTAAATATTTCGGCTTATTTTTGCAGCAGAATTCTTCAATGGTCTGTCAATTTGGCAGTTGGCACACTTTTTGCAGACTCCCTGTCACTGCGACGACCAAGTCTTCCCCTTGCCGTCTTGTCAAAATCGTGTAATTTATCAAATAGCGAATGGATAACAACCAACTCAACAATTACGTGAAGCATATCCTCGAGATAAGCCGCGAGGAGGCCGACCGCCATCACAGTGCGCTCATTTCTCCCGAGCTCATCCTCCTTGGCATTTTGGAGGCCAACGAGGGCATTGCTGTTCCGGCTCTCATCCGTCAGGGTGTCAACGTCGAGAAACTGCGCGCCCAACTCCGGGCCATGCTCGACCAGCCGCTGCGCGAGATGTTGCCCGCTGCCGACACTGCCCCCTGGCAACTCGACACGGTTTCCGATCGCAGCCTCAAACTCTCTCACCTCGAGGCTCACATGCTCCACAACGACGATATCAATTCCGAACATATTCTTCTGGCCATGTTGCGTGACCCGTCCAGTTCCATCAGCCGCTTGCTGGAGCAGTACGACATCGACTACGGGACGCTCTTCCAGGAAGTGTCCATATTATATAATAAGGAGCAGTCCGACTCCCAGCCCCGTGTCTATGACACTGAGGCCGATACGACAACCGCCGAAATGCCCGAAGACAAACGGCAGGACTATGACGAAGAGGATGACGACGAAGACGACCCCACAGACGGTGAGTGGCAGGACAGTGCCCCCGACACCAAAGTGGCCGACCAGCAAAAATCTTCCGACACACCCACGCTCAACCGTTTCGGCTACGACCTCACCAAGGCTGCTGCCGAAGGAAAACTGGACCCCGTGGTGGGTCGTCAGAACGAAATAGAACGTGTGGCTCAGATTCTGACCCGTCGCAAGAAGAACAATCCCATCCTCATCGGCGAACCCGGTGTGGGCAAGAGTGCCATTGTCGAAGGTCTCGCCCAACGCATCGCCCACAGGCAGGTGTCCTACTTCCTCCAGAACAAACGTGTCATCGCTCTCGACCTCGCCGGCATGGTAGCCGGAACGAAGTACAGAGGCGAGTTTGAAGCACGTCTCAAAAACTGTATGAACGAACTGCGGCAGAATCCCGACATCATCGTATTCATCGACGAAATCCACACCCTGATTGGTGCGGGAAATGCCGCCGGCGGAATGGATGCTGCCAATATGCTCAAACCGGCCCTCTCCCGCGGTCAGTTCCAGTGCATCGGTGCGACCACCATCGACGAGTACCGCAAGTCCATCGAGAAGGACGGAGCCCTCGAACGACGTTTCCAGAAGGTGATGGTTGAACCCACCACAGCTGCCGAAACCCTTGAGATACTCCACAACCTTCGCGACCGATACGAGGAACACCACAACGTCACGTTCTCCGACACCGCCCTCGAAGCATGCGTCAAACTTACCGAGCGATATGTGACCGACCGCAACTTCCCCGACAAAGCCATCGATGCGATGGACGAGACCGGTTCACGTATGCACCTCTTCAATGCAGGGACTCCCACCATGCTGCTCAACATCGAACGAAGCATCGAGGAAGCCAAGCAACGCAAGGATGCCGCCATTCTTGCCCAGCAGTTTGAGGAAGCTGCCGAATGCAGGGACTTGCAGCGACAGCTCGAAAACCAACTCAAGACCGCTCAGGCACTTTGGGCCAAACAGGAGAAGAGCCAACGTCCGCTGGTGGATGCCGACCGTGTGGCAGAAGTGATTGCCCAGACCACCGGCATTCCCGTCACCAAAGTGGCCGCTTCCGAGACCGAAAAATTGCTCAACCTTTCTGCCGCTCTCCAAAGCAAGGTGATAGGTCAGAACAAAGCCATCGGTCTCATCACCAAGGCCATACAGCGCAACCGTGTCGGTCTCCGCGACCCACGCAAACCCATCGGCACCTTCCTTTTCTTAGGTCCCACCGGCGTAGGCAAAACCTGGCTTGCCAAATGTCTCGCCGAGGAGATATTCTCGTCGGCCGACAATATGATACGCATCGACATGAGCGAATACACCGAGAAATATACGGCTTCCCGCCTCATCGGTGCGGCTCCCGGTTATGTGGGCTACGATGAAGGAGGACAGCTCACCGAACGTGTTCGCCGTCATCCTTACTCCGTCGTACTCTTCGACGAGATAGAAAAGGCTCATCCCGAAATCTTCAATCTGATGCTACAGATTTTTGACGAAGGCCACCTCACCGATTCCCAAGGACGCAAAGTCAGCTTCAAGAACACGGTGATTATCATGACTTCGAATGTCGGCTCCCGTCAGTTGAAGGACTTCGGTACAGGCATCGGCTTTGCTCCCCGTTCGGAAGCCGAAGAGAATGCCCTTGCCCAGGGTGTCATCCGCAAAGCGCTCCAAAAGACGTTCTCACCCGAGTTCATCAACCGCATCGACGACATCATCGCCTTCGACCAATTGAGCCAAGACAACATCCGACGCATTGTCGATCTCGAACTCAATACCTTCGTGTCTCGCATCAACGAATTGGGTTACACCATAGAAATCGGAGACGACGTGCGCGATTTCCTTGCCGTGAAGGGGTATGACAAACAGTACGGTGCCCGCCCCCTCAAGCGTGCGGTCTCGACCTACATCGAAGACGAACTCACCGAGGGTCTCCTTCGCAACCAAACGACCTCCCTCCGCCATATTGTCGCTTCCATGTCGCGCGGGACGGGTGACGAGAGCAAACCTCAATTCGAATTCAAAGAATAATATAAATACAAGGATTATGGCAACAAGAATAGCTTTTTTCGATGCGAAGAGCTACGATCGCGAGAACTTCGACAAGGTGAATCGGGACTTCGGTTTTGAAATTGTTTATTACAAAGAAAGGCTCAACATGAACTCCGTCTCGCTCACTCAGGGCTTTGAGGCGGTGTGCATCTTTGTCAATGCAGAGTGCGACGCAAAGGTGATAGAACGCATGGCGGGCTATGGTGTGAAAGTGATAGCTCTGCGCTGTGCGGGATTCAACAACGTGGACATTGAAGCCGCCCGCAAGAACGGCATCCGCGTGGTCCGTGTCCCCGCCTATTCTCCCCATGCCGTTGCCGAATATGCCGTCACACTGATGCTTGCCCTCAACCGCAAGGTCTATCGCTCCGTCTATCGTACACGCGAAGGCAACTTCCGGCTGGACGGTCTGATGGGTTTCGACATGTACGGCAAGACCGTCGGAATCATCGGCATGGGTAAGATAGCCAAGGAACTGGTCAAGATTCTGCGCGGCTTCGGAATGAACGTTCTGGCCTACGAACCCTACCCCGACGATGCTTTCGCCATGGAGCATCAGGTGAAATTCGTGACGCTGGACGAACTCTACGAACAGTCTGACATCATCTCCCTGCACTGTCCGCTGACCGAGGAGACACGTTTCATCATCAACAGCGACTCCATCACCAAGATGAAATTCGGAGTGATGATTATCAACACCGGACGCGGCAAACTCATCAAGACGGCAGACCTTATCGACGGACTGCGTTCCCGTCAAGTGGGTTCTGCGGCTCTCGATGTCTATGAGGAGGAAGCCAAATATTTCTACGAAGACCGTTCGGACAAGATGATAGACGATGACAAACTGGCCCTCCTGCTCATGATGCCCAACGTCATCGTCACCTCCCATCAGGCTTTCTTCACCCAGGAGGCTACACACAACATCGCTGTCACCACCCTACAGAACATTCGCGACTTCCAAGACGGCAAAGAGCTGGTGAACGAAGTCAAATAAGGAGGACCTGCGATATCCAATCCGATTAAATCATCGGCTCCTCTCTCCGTTCGTCTCGTCCCAACGGAGGGCGGAGTCTGTGGTCATCTATGTACTGCTTGGAGCAGACCGAAAGGGACATTACTCGGGGACATATATGATTTCGCCGTTCTCCAGCTCGTAGGCGATGCCGACACGTTTACCTCGGCGTCCGTCCTGTTGAGACTGGTCTTCTGACGGGGTGTAGCGGTTTATCTTGTCTCCCTCTTTGGTGATAATCTCCATATTGTCTTTGCCCGGATTTTTTACCACAGTGAAGTCATCCTTCGAGAGCATTTCGGTCATATTGTAGCGCGTGACAAGAGCCACCATGAGTGCTACCGCAAAGACCATTGCGACATCGAAAAGGTTCGAGACCACAGACATCGGGTCTGTGTCTTCCTCGCGGCGGAGTATGTTTCTTCTCATCGTTATTCCGTTTTTTCAGTTTGGGAAGACGCGGAAGCCTTCATGAGGGCGGCCACATATTCGAGTGTGGTCATATCGTGCAGATACCATCGCTGTGCGGTCTGTTGTGTCACGTAACCTACGGCAGCAGCAAAGAGACCTACTACAGTGGTAGAGAAAGCCACCTGCATATTGTAGGCCATCGAGGCAATGTCGCCTTGGGCCAGACCTACGAGTGCAGGTCCCATGGGGATAAGCGTACCCATCAGACCGAGCATAGGCCCCATCTTGGCGAGAGTTTTGGAAGTGGACAGGTCGCGATCGGCCACTATCTCAAACTCGGAGAGCATCCGATCGAGGCCGGCAGCATAGCGGACACTGTCATCGGATTCACTTTCCAGCATACGCTTCAGACAGGTGACAACCGGAGCTGAAGACTTCCGAGGCAGACGTGAAAGCAGGTCGGCACGGCCCTCCGCTGTTGCCAGAGCGGCGGCATCCAAACCGTCAATGGCCGTATCAATCTGAGCCCCGGTGCGTCGCAGTTGCATATAACGACCGAAGAAGGAACCGATGAGCAACAGTGAGCGCAGAAACAGAATAATGAGCAGTACGATGACGGGAACCAACAGACCCGTCGAAATCCAATAGAGGATGTTAGAAATCAAGTGCATGGAAAGAACTTACTTATTATGGTTAATGGTTAATGGTTAAGGGTTAACGGTTAAGGGTTAATCCTGAAACTTGAAACCTGAAACTTGAAACTTGGAACCTGAAACTTGAAACCTGAAACTTGAAACCTGAAACTTTGAACTCTTGAACTCTTGAACCTTGAACCCTTTATATTTACTTATTGAGGGTAGAGACTGTTTTCGTGCGATTGAAACGAAGCCAGCCTATTGCCCCAAAGACAAGGATGAGGGCTGCAAAAGCAAGAAGTGCCAGCCAATCCACAGAGCCTGTTGCGGCTACGGAGGTTCGCCCGTTGACAGTGGCAACGACACCGAGGATACCGAGCAAGGCATTGGAGAGGAAGAGTACCTCAAGACGCAAATCGCGTTCGGGCAGCAGCCAGCGGATAAGCCACGCAATAGCAGGGACACTCACCAGTACGACAAAAGCCAATCCCCACGAGACTGTCGGAAAATCGACACCCGGGAAGGCGTAGAGCGCGGCAACAAGTGCGGCAAAGAGTACACCCGCGATGAGCACGCCCGGGAACCAGCGCAACACCCTGTAGAGGAAAACAACACGACGACGCACCTTGCCGGCATACATAAGGCGGGCCGCGAGCAGACAGAAGGCCATCTGAACGGCTACCTCAAGCGTGAGGATGACGGCTGTGTCGAGCATCAGTGCCGGGTCGGCCAACCAGACATCAATCTGCGAACGCGACTGTTGGGCCGCCCCTGTCCACGACAGTCCCGTGAAGAGTGCAGCCGCCACAGTCCACCCGGCTACGAGCCACCGTGACTGGAAGGTCTGCTTGAGACAGAAATTCCACACCGTCAGAATCATCATGAACAGAACCAGTGTTTCCATCCTTTCAGTCCTCTCTGCGACGTTTACGCACGACAAGTGCGAGGATGACAAGAGCCAGAACAACGATGCCGGCCACGACAGCGCCGCTGACCATGGTGACAGAGGAATCGGCAGAGGTGTCGGTCTGTTCGCGACGCATCACCTTGCCTTCCTTGCCGCGGGTGGCTGCACTCTCGCGAATGTTCTGAATCTGCTGTCTGTAGTTTTCAGCAGCATCGGGTTCGGTCTGCCGGGCGATGAAATCGCGCAGTTTCGCATTGTCGCAGACGAAGCCGGAGCACGACGGCTGATAACGGTTCACAAGGTCCACATGCAGTCTGGCGATATCCTGTACCTGTTCAGACGAAGCGTGCCATAAGCCTTTGCGCACCGTTTCGAGCATCACGGCCGTCATCTCCTGGAGGGCTGCCGGGTTCTCACGCTCGAAATATTGCTGTGTCCCCAGGCCGAATTTGTCCTTGACATAGACCTCATATACTTCGTTCCACATACGCTCGTCCACGGCCTCCGGCTTCATGACATTCCATCCGTAGGTGTTCTGAATGACCTCGGCAAAAGCGGCGGCACCGGATGCTCCGCCCTGCATCTTCTCCCGAATATAAGTCGGATTGAAGACGGTGGTGCGACTCTCCACACCAATAGCCTCCTTGACCTCCTGCATGCGGTAGTTGTTCCGGTTGCGGTAGTCCGAAAGATAGGCATCGGGGTCGTGGCCTGTGACATTGCGTACGGCCAAATCCATACCGCCCATGAACTCATAGACGTGGTCGAGGGAAAGAGCACCCCAAGTGTTCGACTGTCGTGGCTGGATGACTGCATCCGTACGTGTCAGGGCAGCTTCGAAGGCAGCGCGTGTATCCTCCTCCCATTCGTCCTCGGCACCGTAGAATGCCGACATGTTGTTGAGATAGACATTGGCAATCTCTGCCTCGCTCTCCCAGCGGTCTCCCGCCTGCACCATAGCCGTAATACCCGTTCCGTAGTTGCCGTTCACACCGCCGAAAACACGTCGTGTGGACATGCGTCTGGCATCGGCGGGCGAGAGTCCCTTACCTGCCAACGTCTTCTCACTCTCCAGCACGCCGGCAGCCACCTGATTCTCGAAAGCATCGTCTTCGGCGGCAGCAGCCATTTGGACGGCACGGTTGATGAGAAACAGACGGGAGGCGGCAAGGTCACGCAACTGTCCGGAAGTCTGAACCACCACGTCGATGCGCGGACGACCCAGTTCTCGGCTCGGAATAAGGCGCAGGTCTGTTACGCGGCCGAACCCATCGCGTACAGGTTCCACACCCAACATGTAGAGCACCTGAGCCACTGTGGCTCCCTCGGTCTCGATGAACTCCCCGCTCCAGAGCGTATAGCTCACCTTACGGGGAATGCTGTCGTTATGTCGTTCTTTGTACAGTTCGATGGTGCGACGGGCCATTTGACATCCCTTCTCCCAGGCGTTCTCGGTAGGTGTATTCTCGGCATTGATGCCGTAGAGGTTACGTCCCGTGGGCAGAGCTTGCGGATTGGAAACGACGTCGCCGCCGGCGCTGGGCGAAGTGAAGCCGCCGCCCAGGGCGTTCATCATGGAGTGCAGTTCGGCTTCGGGACTTTCGAGCAGTTGTCTGCGATAGAGTCCCACATTACGCAGGGTGCGTTCCACCTCGACAATGGCGGTGGCGAGATTCACCTCCTCGTCGGTGAACTTCGGTTTGGCGGCTGCGCTCATGTTCATCATAGCCGAGATGCCGTCGCCCTTGGGTCGGGCTGCGGAGACCCCCATCGCTGCGGCCATCTTCTTCAGCGCCTCGGGACTGGCACCGGCCAGTTTTGCCATCTGAAGGGCCGTCTTGGGATTCATGCCCTTGCCCATTTCGCGCATCTTGGCTAGGGAGGCACTGTCGGGGCGTGCAGAGGAATCGGAGGGTTCGGCTTGCGCCGTGTTGACGGAGTGATTCGAGGTCTCGGCATTCCCGGTGGAATCGGCTTTGGCCTCAGCCTTTCTGGCACCCATAGCCATCATCATGGTCATCATATCGACAGGCTGTCGGGCCTTGTCTATTTCGCGGGCACGATCCAGTTGGGACTGCGTGATGCCTGCGGTCTGGCAGATGAAGGCATCTGTCGCCAATGCGGGATTCTGCAGCAGCCGGCTCACCAACGCCCGTGCAGGCTGCATATACTTGGTTGTGAAGAGCGACTTGTGACGCTCCGTGTCGTAGCGTGCGCGACCCAGTTGTTTGTCCAGAGCCAGCAGACTGAAGGCTATCGGGTCGGTGGCCATGGCATAGACCGAGGACTCGATGCGTTCCGGCTTGTAAGGTTCACCCAGTGTATAGTATTCGCCCGTAATCTTCTCGTTGGCCAGTTCCTCGGCAAAACTCTCCACACGCGACACCTCGGCTTCGGTGAAAGGCACGTCGGGCAGGGTGTCGAGACCGAGCTCTGTACAAATGCCGAGTTCCAACGTCGCCCGTTTTACAGCCAGCGAAGCCTCGCGCAGAGCGGAAGAGGATTCCTCCGACTGACCTGCCTCATAGTTGAAGCGCTGAATGGCCTTGTCGAGCGTCTTGTATTGGTCGCGAACCCCGCTCTCAAGGAAAGGGGCTGTCAGATGGGATTGTATGCCGGCGTATGTGCGGCGTTTGGCGATGAGTGCCTCGCCTACGTTGCCTATCGTGTAGATATAGAAATGGGGCACGGCACCGACAAAACGGTCGGGCCAGTCCATGGGAGAAAGAGCGTTTTGTTTGCGCGGAGTGTATTCCAGACCGCCGTGCGTGCCGAAGTGTATCAGCGCATCGGCTTTGAAGGCGTGTTGCATCCACAGATACGATGCCAGGAAGGTATGTGTCGGCGCTGTATCCGTGCCGTGCACTACCTCGAAGGCGTTGCTGCCCACGCCCGCCATATTCTGCGGCATCAGCACGATATTGCCCAGCCGGATGCGGGCCACAGCGAGACGACCGTCCTCCGTTGTCATGTAAGAGCCAGGAAAGTCGCCATATTGCGCCACGACTTCGGCGTAGGCTTCCGGACGCAGAGAGGCCCGAACCCATGCCTCGTATTCCTGACGGGCAATCAGTTCGGGGTTGCCATTCATCATGAAGTCGTCAAAAGCACCCTCGGCGTATGTATTGAAGACAGCACCCTGTGTCTGGATGAGTCGGGCCAAAGCCTCGGGGCTTTCGGGCAGACCTTCCACATTGTAGCCCTCGTCGCGCAAGCGACACAGCAGGTTGTAAAGCGATGGAGCCACTTCCAGTCCCGTTGCCACGAGGGCGTTCTGTCCGGGTCCCTTGAAGTAGTAGATGGCGACACGCTTCTCGCTGTTGGGTTTGCGCTGCAGGGAGGCGTAGTTGTTCACCGTCTGCACAAAGTCGGCCAAACGGTCCGGCATGGTGTAAGCCTCCTGAAGGCCGTCCTCACCGCGACGGTGGGCGAACAGTGCGTAAGGACGCAACGCGCCGTCTATCTCGGGCGTCACAACGCTCTGCGACAGGAAACCTCCGTTCATACCCAGGCGGTCGGCCATCCACTCCTCGTCCAGCCGGTTCACGTTGAGCGGACAGAAGAGCGGCACATTCCTTTGCTCCAGAAAACGAACCATATAGTCACCCATGCGCCCGTGGGCCATATTGACAACAGCGGCAAGGCGACCGGATAAAGAATCGGCATGACCCTCCATCAAGAATCCGCGCATCTGGTTGACGTGATAGACAACATCGCCCGATGCCTCAAGTGCCAGAATCAGGTCATTCGGGTCACCCATCTGTCCGGTGACGATGACTGCCGGGGCATCGGAATGCAGCCGTCCGTGCGACTCGAGATACGCCTTGTATGCCGCTACGGAATTGAAGCCGACAGGTTCGTCGTCGGGTGCATCGAGGTTGGGATGCGAGAGCAGGTCGAAAGCGCGTTCCGTTGGCGGCAGCACCTCTCCTCCGCCCAGCGACTTTCCGTCCACATAGCGTCGCACATAGTTGAGCATCGAGCGATAGTTGCGGCGGGAAGCTCCGCTGAGGTAGCTCACCAACGTGTCGGATGTCACTTCATCGACCGAAACGATATAGTTGTCGGGATTGGTCGAGGCTGTGGTCAGTACGGGCGTTCCCAACAAGGCTGCCACCTCAAGCGGCTCGCGCTGTTCGGCCGTAAGACGAAGACCCATGCCGTTGACAAACACCATGTCGTAGTCGTCGGCACGATTCAACTCCGTAACTGGCAGTTCCTCCAATTGTATAAAGGGGTTGTCGTTGGCCTTGGCTATCTCCCCGAGCTGTATGACCTGATAGTTGACAAAGGCGATGCGCGTAGGCGAAATGTAAGTCTTCCATACCCAGACAAGTCCCCCCACTACCGCGAGAGCCGCGAGGGTCAGGAAAATCCGTTTCCAAATGCGTTTGTTTTTTTCCTTCATTTGAATATCTTTTCAACATCGAGCGAGAGACCCACTGTGAATGTTGTGCCGTCTGTCGCAGGGGAGTTATTATAATAGGTGTCGGGACGGTATCCGAAGAGATTATCGACAGCGGCGTTGAGCGTGATGCCGCGCCAGATGCGCTGTGAGAGGGTCAGTTTCCAGATGGTGTAACCCGGATAACGCACGCGTTCCGTGGACGTATAGTCGGTCATCGACGTGTACTCATCGACATGCGCCGCCGAGAGCCAGCGGCCCGAAAGTGTCCAGCTGAAAGCGTAGTTGTCGGTGAAACGGTGGTCGTAACAAAAACGCGCTGTGAGCGAATGGGGACGCTGTGATGACAGTTCCGGCTGACCATAGGGCACGTGTTCGTGGGTGTAGTTGTAGGCCACATTGGCGGCCAGGCCGCAGTCGAATGTAGCAGTGGCGTTCACATCGAGACCCGACACTCGCACCTTGTCCATATTTACATACTTCATGCCGTTCAGGGCGGCATTCCAAGCGGTAGCCATGCGGTTGTCCACCAGATTGTAGTAGCCCGAGGCCGTCAGATTCCACTTGCCCGCTTCGCCGAAGTCACCGCCGTGTTCGCCTGTCAACGAGAAGTTGTGCGACCGCTCGGACTTCAGATCCTCGTTGCCGTAAATCATGAAGACGTTGGCCATATTGAATGACATGTACATCTCCTTGAGCGTAGGGGCACGGAATCCGCCGGAGTACGACAGACGCAGGCTGGAACGCGTCCACTTGTACATGGCAGCTAACTTGGCCGTGACATCGGAGTCTCCAGAACGCGAGAACCAGTCGTACCGTACTCCGCACAGCAGGTTCCAGCGGTCGGTGGGATTGTAGTCAAACTGGGCGAAAGCATCGGCGGTGTGCTGAGTCTTCGAACCGTTGTCTTCAAACTGATACGACATCAGGTAGTCACGCATGTAGTCTCCCCCCACGGTCAGGGTATGACGACCTGCGAAAGTATGGTTGTAGAGGAAACGGGTGACGTGCTGCACGTTGCTGTAGTCGCGGATGTTAAGACGGGAGAGGCGGCTGTAGTCGCTCTTGTCGTACTGGTCGAAAGCGTAGGACACTTGAAGCGCATCGTCTTCCGTGATGGTCCAGTCTCCCTTCAATCCGGCAGTGTAGTCATAATAGCGGTCGTTCACGTCCCCACCGGGCTTGCGTTGCCGGTAGAAATAACCCAAACGTCCGGTCAGTTTCAAATCCTCGACAGGCTGCCAGATAAGGCGTTCCTTGACGTTCCACGTTTCATGGGCATAAACCTGCGTGATGGCATCGCTCTCGCTCAGGTTCACGGCATCGACCGAGGTGCGCTGGACGTTGGTCAGCGAGTTCCATTTACCCTGCTGCAAGCTGAACGTACCGCCGTGCCTCCACTCGTTGTGCGAGCCGTAGCGGGTGTTGAGATTCAGGGTCCAGGGTTCATCTTTCACCCGTGTGATGATGTTGACTACGCCGCCCACAGCCTGTGAGCCATAGAGCGTTGAGGCCGCACCCTTCACTATCTCGACACGTTCCACATTGTCGAGGTTCAGGCGGCTGTAGTCCACGTTGTCGAGCGTCTCGCCCGCCATACGCTCCCCGTCCACAAGGAAGAGGATGCTGCTGCCTCCGAACCCCGACATCCTGAGCGATGTCTGCTGGTTCATTGAGTAGGTGAACTCTATGCCAGGTATCTCCTGCTGGAGAAGGTCCTGGACTGAGGTTGCATCCGTCCGTTCAATGTCGCGCGCCGTTATCACTCGTGTCAGCACAGGCACGTCCTTCAGCGGCTTGGGTGTGCGTGTAGCCGTCACCACCACCATTTCGAGGTCGTGTTCGCCGCTGATACTGTCGGCGGGCACATCGTCTGCAGCCATCCCCGCCTGTGGCAGGAAGGAGAGGCCGAGTATGAGAGTCTTTATATTTCTGTATCTGAATTGCATGTGGCTAAAAGGTCAGAACAACGGATAGATATAGTCGATGGTCATGAATCCCTTGACGTTCTTCGTGTTCATGTAGTTGGCAAGGTACAATGCGGCTATCGTGCCGTCCTGCATCCTCAGCAGATAGACACGGCCCGACATCGTATAGATGGGTGGCATCGTGCTCAGATCGAGATTAAGCCACTTGGATATCTCCAGATTGACATACGATGGCAGATAGACGAGATATCCTTCCATCATGTGGCTCATGTCGATGGTGATGCGGTCGGTGGTCCAGACATCCTCCACCCACTCGCTTGCGGGGAGGGAGGTGAGTGTCCTTGCTTCGTCTATCGAGGTGAGCTCTGTCTCCATGCCGGCTCCTCCATTGGTCTTCAAGTCGTAGCGATGGATGGCAAAGTCCCAATGTTCAGGTTCGCCGATGAGGGCACTGTCGGCTGTCAAGGTCTCCTCGCCGATGTCGAGCGAATCGACAGTCAGCGAATGCAGGTCGATATAAGTCCAGCGCGTGTAGCTTATGGCGTTGACATAGATGCGTCCGCTGTGGTTCTCGCTGTCGGTGCGTATAAAGCCGTAGCCACCGCGTTCAACCACAGACGTGCTGTCTGCCTCCTCCCCGGATTTTGCGTTGTCGTAGAAATCCTCAAAAAGACCGTCACATGCCGGCAGCAGCATCAGTGCTGCCACGGGCATGAGACAAGTTATGAGATGACGATGAAGGTTCATCGGTTATCGGTTGTAGATTCAGCGGCCTGTCGAGGCAGGGACGAAGGTGACCGTCGTGCCGCCCATGACGGCGGGAACCACGAAATTCCAAGTAGATGTACGGCCTGCCACGCTGCCTTCCACGGTGCATTCGTAGGTGCTTACTTCACCACCCATGCCTGCCATTTCGACCGTTCCGGCACCGGTCACAGTGTAGGTTGAAGTCTCCGGGTCGTAGGATACGGCAGCATTGTCGAAGGTGAACGTACCCCATGTGGTCGAGACGTAAACGATGTCGGCCACAGCGGCATCTTCACTGTCGGCAACAACCGTCAGCGTAGCCGTCTCTCCTTCCACTACATAGTCTTGGAAATAGGCTGCATTGGCAACGGAGGTGCCGTTTGCAGTGGTGGCTACACCGTAAGCGTAGGGAACGTCACCGCTCTTGACGGTGAGTGTCGAGCCGCCCATGACCGTGGGAGTACCCAGTATGAATTCATAGCTGCGTGACGATACGGTAGCGGACAGGGTGGCATCATATTCAGACGTGCCGCCGCTGTGGTTGTTCATTACGGCCTTGCCGTTGCCGGTGATGGTGTATGTGCCTGCATCGACGATGACATCGGCATTCTCAAAAGTATAGGTACCGAGGGCGGCATCCTCCATCGTGACATTGACCTTCGTGTTGCTGCCTTCTACGGCTTCCACCTTGACAGTCTTGTCGAGATAGAGCATGTTCGAGAAATAGGCCGAACCGTAAAGGCCGTAGCCCGAATAGCTGCCGGCCACGCCGGAAGCTGCGGGAGCTTCACCTGGCAGGATGGTAAGTGTCGAACCGCCCATGACGGTGGGTGTAGCGAGGACAATCTCGAAATCATCGGTCGAGGTAATGACGGCCTTCAGTGTAGCTTCGTACGACTGCGCGTTGCCGCTGTGACTGGCCAGGAGAGCAGTGCCTTCGCCTGTGACAACATAAGTCGAACCGTTCTGTGCTACAGTGGCCTGCTCGAAAGTATAGGTCCCCAACGAACCACCTTCGAAGGTAACATCCACAACGGCTTTCTCCTGCTCGTGACGTGCCACGCTGACAGTGAGCCCTGTATAGTACATATCCGTAAAATAGGCCGAGCCATAGTTGCCGTATCCCGTATAACTGCCGACAACTGCCTGAGTCAAATCAGGCTCCACGTCATCATCGTCGCTACTGCAGGCAGTCATGCCAGTCATTACACACGCGGCCATCATCATGGCCAAAAAATTTTTCACTTTCATCTTCATTTGTTATTTAACATTTATTTATAATGAATGTACAAATAGTTGAATATATCTATATTACCCAATTGTCGAATATTTGTTTGCAATTTCTAAAAAATGCGGTGCAAAGATAAGGCAAAGAATTGATTTATACAATACCTGAAAGTGGGGATTTTATAAAATCGGCTGAAAAATAATTGCACAACGACCGATTCTTGGTCTGAATATTTGGAAATTCAGAGAAAAATATGTATATTTGCACCCGAATAAAAACTTTCTTCCCGCATGACCATCGACCTGAACAAAGTGGCAGTCGTCTCAGGCGAACGCAATGTGACATATACACAATTGCTCGCCGACATCGGCACCTGTGCCAAGGCGCAGACTTTTGCTCCCGGAGCAAGAGGGCTGATTTTCGCCCCCAACAGCGAGGGTTGGATTTGTGCGCTCTACGCGGTGTGGATGTACGAAGGCATTGCCGTGCCGGTCGATTCCACCTCCACCCCCGAAGATCTGGCATATATCCTCAATGACTGCAAACCCGAATGCATCTGGACAACACGTCCTCGACTGGACGTGGTGAACGAAGCTTTGCTGCATGTTCCGAATCTGTCACCCGACATACTCTTCATTGAGGACTTCCGTGAGACGGATGCCTCTGCACCGCCCTGCCCTCTTTCAGTGCTTACACTCGACACCGATCGACAGCGCACTGCCCTCATTATCTATACGTCGGGCACCACGGGTTCGCCCAAGGGTGTCATGCTGTCGTACGACAATCTGATGGCCAACATTGAGGGAGTGTGGAAAGATGTACACATTTTCGATTCCGAGCGACGCACGCTCATGCTCCTGCCCGTCCATCATGTTCTCCCCCTCATGGGCACGGTTGTTGCTCCGCTCATCAGCGGCGGCGGCATTGCCGTGTGTCCGTCGCTTTCGCCCGACGACATCACGGAGACGCTCCGCAAGGGACAGGTGGGCATCATCATCGGAGTACCCCGCCTGTGGCAGACCATCTACAACGGCATCATGCGCAAAGTGAATGCCCATGTCCTCACCAGTGCCCTCTACTGGCTGTGCAATAAAGTACAGAGCCGGGCTCTCTCCCGCCTCATCTTCAAAAGCGTGCGCCAACGCATGGGCGGACACATCGTGTTCTGCGTCTGCGGCGGTGCAGCTCTCGATGTCGAGACAGGACGCGGTCTGCAAACCCTCGGCCTCGATATGCTCGAAGGGTACGGCATGACCGAAGCCGCTCCCGTCATCGCGTTTACACGCCCTGGAGAATACCGTCCCGGATGTGCAGGCAAAGCGTTGCCCGCCGTGGAGTGCAAACTCGAGGACGGAGAACTCTGTGCCCGCGGTCGCAATATCATGCAGGGCTACTACAACCGGCCGGAAGAGACTGCGCAGGTGATACGTGACGGCTGGCTCCACACCGGAGACTTGGCCACTGTCTCCCCCGAGGGATTCATCACCATCACGGGACGAACCAAGGAAATCATCGTCCTCTCCAACGGAAAGAACGTCAACCCTGTCGAATTGGAATTCAAACTTGAGAAATTCACCGCCCAAGTGAAGGAGGCCGCCGTTGTAGCCGACGAAGACAAGTTGTGCGCTATCATTGTACCGCGCAAAGAGTGGGCCGCAGGGCTCTCACTCTATGAGCAGGAAGTACGGCTCAAAACCGAGGTGTTGCAACCCTACAACGAAACGGTGGAAGCCTACAAGAAGGTGATGCGCCTCTTTGTATTTGAAGGCGAACTGCCCCGTACCAAGCTCGAAAAACTTCAGCGCTTCAAACTCACGGCTCTACTCAAGGCCGGCCTCCACAGCGCGCCGAAGCCCCGTTTGGTGGAACCTACATTTGAAGAGTACAAGCTCATCAAACAATACATCTCCCAAGAGAAGAAAAATATCACGGTGCGCCCCACCGACCATCTCGAAACCGATCTCGGCTTCGACTCGCTCGACAAAATCACGCTGCAAGGCTTCATCCAACACACCTTCGGCCTCAATATGTCGGTCGAACAGATATCCCGGTTCAGCAATGTGGCCGAACTCGCCGAGTTCGTCTCCTCCGGAAAAAGGGGGATTGAACAGTCTGACGTTGATTGGGGCAAAATCCTGCGCGAGGAGAAAGCCGATGTCATCCTGCCGGGCACCTGGCCCACCGGCCCGTGGATTGTGCATTCGTTCAAAACGCTCTTCAAACTGCATTTCCGCTTGGCTGCCAAGGGTACTCGCAACATTCCCGAGAAAGGTCCTTTTATCCTGGCATCCAACCACCAAAGCTACTTGGACGGTCTCTGTGTCATGTCGTATGTCCCCTTGGAACAGATACGACGCACCTATTTCTTCGCCAAAGAACAGCACGTCAACACCCCCTTCCGCCGGTGGCTTGCCACTCACCACAACGTCGTGGTGCTCGAACAGAACAATCTGGCTCACTCTGTAAATGTGCTCAGTAATGTGCTGCGACAAGGACGCAACCTCATTATCTTCCCCGAAGGCACCCGTACCTCCGACGGAAGTTTGGGTGACTTCCGCAAAATGTTCGCCATCCTTGCCGTCGAATTCCATGTACCCGTGGTGCCCGTTGTTATCAACGGCGCTTTCGAAGCCATGCCCCGAGGACGCAAATGGCCCTTGCCGAAGAAGATTGTGGTCGAATTCCTTCCGCCCCTCCTCCCCGGACCGTCAGACACCTATGATTCCCTCACCGCACAAGTGCGTACAGCCATCGATGTCAAACTGAAACGATAGGAGGCCGAGAAATCTTTTGCGGGTCCATCGTCCGACGATAGAGGCTCGGAAAACTTTTTGCGGGTCCATCGTCCGACGATAGAGGCTTGGAAAACTTTTGGCGGGTCCATCGTCCGACGATAGAGGCTTGGAAAACTTTTTTCGGGTCCATCGTCCGACGATAGAGGCTTGGAAATCTTTTTTCGGGTCCATCGTCTGACGATAGAGGCTTGGAAATCTTTTTGCGGGTCCATCGTCTGACGATAGAGGTTTGGAAATCTTTTTGCGAATCCATCGTCCGACGATAGAGGCTGGGAAAACTTTTGGAGTGTTCTTCGATATCCGTTGGAGGAATCTGTGTTTTTTTGTGTCCATCCGATATCGGATGGACACAAAACGGGTCGTTGACGACTCAATCCCATTCGGATGGGGTTGTCAACGACCTGTTCCGGGGTCTATCGCCCAACCAGAAGTGCAATGCAGGGGCTTAAATCAAGGGCATCCCGGCCTCGCGGCAGGCCCGGCGCATGTCGTCAGGCCAAATGGACGACTGGACCTCGCCGATGTGTCCTTTGTGAAGCAGAACCATGCAGAGGCGGCTCTGTCCCACACCGCCGCCGATGGACAGTGGAAGGGTGCCTTCCAGAAGACGTTTGTGGAAATAGAGCGAGGTGCGTTCTTCCTTGCCCGTCAGTTTGAGCTGACGCAACATGGCCTCCTCATCTACACGGATGCCCATGGATGAAAGTTCGATGGAACGGTTCAGAATGGGATACCAAACGAACAAGTCACCGTTCAGACCCCGATAGCCCTCTTCGTTGGGAGAAGTCCAGTCATCGTAGTCGGGAGCCCGGAGGTCGTGTTCCTTCCCGTCGGCCAACTTGCCGCCGATGCCCATGATAAAGACCGCACCGTGCTTCTGACAGATGGCATCCTCACGTTCTTTGGGCGTAAGGTCGGGGTAGAGTTCACGAAGCTGTTCGCTGTGGATGAAGAAAATATCTTCAGGCAGAAAACACTTCAACTCGGGATAAATCTCCGAGATGTGGAACTCGGTGCGGAGAATGGCCGACCAGATTTTGCGCACGATACATTTGAGGAAAGCGATGGTGCGGTCTTCCTTGCGGATGACCCGTTCCCAGTCCCACTGATCGACGTAGAGGGAATGAATATTGTCCAATTCTTCGTCGGCACGGATGGCATTCATATCGGTCACGATGCCCCGGCCGGGCAAGATATTATATTCAGCAAGGGTGACACGTTTCCACTTGGCAAGGCTATGAACCACCTCTGCCCGGGCATCATTCATGTCGCGCACGGGGAAATTGACAGCGCGCTCCACGCCGTTGAGGTCATCGTTCATGCCGAGACCGCGGAGTACAAAGAGAGGGGCTGTGACGCGACGGAGACGGAGCTCCGTTGAAAGCGAAGAGAGGAAGAAGTCCTTGATGCGCTTAATGGCAATCTCGGTCTGGGGCAAATCGAGCGAAGCGCGATAGTTCTGAGGAATAACTAATTTTGACATTTTTGTACGTTTTGCGGGTGCAAAGATAACAAAAATATTTTGAAATTCCAAATTTCATGGAAAATTTCTTCCATTATTTGCAATTTTGATGCAAAATCATACAATATTCCGACAAAATCAGAGCAAAGGGGTAAAAATGTGGTTAACAATCCAACCTTTGGCGCGTAAGCCGGATGAGAAAGATTTATAATAGGAATGGGTCATTTCATCGCACTGCTCGAGGTCGCGGTTGAAGATTTCCGTAAGTCGGGCGGTCACTTCGGGCGACATGAGGAAACAGGAGGCTTCATAATCCCACCGAAGCGAACGGCTGTTGAGATTGGCTGAGCCTATCATGCAATAGCTGTCGTCAATCATGAGAATCTTGCTATGGTGGAAAGCACCTTTATAGAGATAAACCCGGGCACCGTGGCGCATGAGGCGGTAGGCAAAATTGAATGCTCCCGCCGCGAGCGCGGGTTCATCGCTCTCGAGAGGAAGAAGAATCCGGACATCCACTCCCCTGTCGATGGCATCGATGAGGGCATGACGCACACTCTGGGTAGGCATGAAATAGGGATTGACAATGCAGATGGATTTTCGAGCCGACCGGAAAGCAGCCACATAGGCACGACGGGTCTCGGCTTTGCGCCGATGGGAACCGAAACCGCGTTCAAAGAAAATCACATCACGCCCCGTGACAGACACAAGCGGAGCGCGGAAATCGTCCGGCTGCTCCTCGTCATCGCCGAAGGTCCACTGCCGCTGGAAAGACTCCCGGAAAGGAATGGCAGCCATACGACCCGTGATGCGGACATGAGTATCGCGCCAGCCGCCGTAGGCAACGGAATCGCCGTTGATGTAATAGTCGGCCACATTGAGACCGCCAATCCAGGAAATCGTATCATCGATGACGACAACTTTCCGATGGTCACGGGCAATGCGGTTCACCCACGGGAACTTGAAAGGACAGAAAAGACGTGTCTCAATGCCGAGCACAGCCATCGAGTCGAGCCACTGGGCTGTATAGCCGTAACCGCGCATTTTGGATTTGTAATCATCTATCAGAAGACGGACTTTCACTCCGCGCTGTGCCGCACGGTGAAGATGAGCGGTCACTTCACGCCCTATGGAATCGGGAGCGTATATAAAGTATTCAATATCCACGGAATGACGGGCGGCATCGATGTCTTGCAACAAAGCACAGAACTTGGAGTGTCCGTCGGGAAAAATGAGGGCATCGTGGAAAGGATAGGAAGAGAGACCGACCGACTCTGTCCAACGGCGCAAATAAGTGTCGGCATTGTCTTGGGACTTTCCGAAAGGAATGAACCCGAGAATGAACAAAAGAACAGAAAGTAAACGAAAGCGCATAGAAACGAAACGAAAAAGAAGGAGTGAAATCACTCCTTATAATAGACTCGCTTGATGCGGTTGGACATCGTGGACATCACCTCGTAGCAGATGGTTCCGAGGCAATCTGAAAGCTCCGAGAGCGGAAGGTCGCGACCGAAGATAATGACCTCGTCGCCTTCTTGAGCCTCGGGACAATCTGTCACATCCAAAAATGTGACATCCATGCAGACATTACCCACCGTGGGGCACGACTTGCCGTGAACGAGCATGCGGGCATTGCCGTTGCCCAATCGGCGATCGTAGCCGTCGGCATATCCGATAGGCACCATAGCGATATGAGAGGTGCGTTTCAGCACCCCTTTGCGGCTGTAGCCGACAGTCTCGGTGGCTGGAATCTCCTTGATTTGAAGCAGGGTGCTTTTGAGGGTGGAGACCGGCTCCAATCCCATGTCGGTGGAGGATGCCTCAAAGCCATAGAGACCGATGCCCAAGCGGCACATCTCGAACTGATATTGGGGGAAGCGTTCGATGCCGGCGGAGTTGAGAATATGGCGCAGTATGAGATGAGGAAAAGCCTCACGCAGACGGTCGGCGCAATAAGTGAAGCGGCGTACCTGCTCAGTCGTAAAGTCGTCGAAACGTTCCTCGTCGGCTCCGGCAAAATGGGAGAATACGGAACGCACGGTCACGGACGACTGCTGACGCAGGGTTCCTATCAGGACCTCCATCTCGTGGGGTTGGAATCCCAAACGATGCATGCCCGAATCGATTTTGATATGGACCGGATATCCGGCCACCCCCATCCGTGCCGTCTCCTGTACGAAAGCGCGGAGCAGGCGGAAGGAATAGATTTCGGGTTCGAGGCGGTTCTCGACAATGGTACGGAAAGCCGAAATCTCGGGATTCATTACCATGATGGGGGTATGGATTCCCTGCCGACGCAATTCGGCCCCCTCGTCGGCCACCGCAACGGCCAGATAATCGACGTTGCGGTCCTGGAGTGTCTTGGCCAGCTCATAGCTTCCGTTGCCGTAGCCAAAGGCCTTGACCATACATACGAGCTTGGTATCGGGACGCAGGTGCGAACGGTAAACATCGAGATTGTGGACGATAGCATCGAGGTTGACCTCGAGAATCGTCTCGTGACGCCGCAACTGAAGGGCATCGCTGATACGTTCGAAACGGAACGAACGGGCACCCTTGAGCAGTATCAGCAGATTGGAGATCTGCTGTATCTCGTCCGACTGGAGGAAGTCCTCGGTCGAGGGATAGAACGACAAGAGGGAATCACACCCCCGGTCTCGGAACATAGAACGGATTCCGTCGGCCGCATCGTAGCACAAAGGTCCGATGCCGATAAAACGCCCGATGTTGTAGAGCGCACAGAGACCGGCCACACGCGAAGCCATCTCGGCCAGGGAAAGACCCGTCTGGGCCATATCCGAAAGGATGAGTGCAGGCTGTAGCGCAGGGGTGGAACGGCGTTTCTGGAACTCCATCGCAATCTCAAGAGAAGTGAGGTCGGCATTATAGACATCGTTGATGACCATGCAACCCTGTTTGCCCTCCATCACCTCAAGACGCATAGCCAAAGGTGTCACGCGCGTCATGAGCGACGAAATCTCGGAGGGAGATATACCTATATATAAAAGGAGTGCCACACAATTCATCGCATTCTCGAGCGATGCATCGTCTGTCATATCGATGGTGAACTCCGCATCGAAGCCCAGAAAATCGAATTGCACCGTCGTGGAAGTCTCTGTGCGACAGATATTGGTCACCGTGATTTGTGCATCGGTACGTTTGCGTGTCCAAGCCATTGACCTGGCTCCCACCCCGGCCAGCTCCAAGGCTTCGTTGATGCCGGGAATGTCTGTGTTGTAGATAATGACATCGGAGTCGCGGAACAGCGACAACTTCTCCACCAGTTTCTGCTGTTGATTCTCAAACCCCTCGTCGTGGGCCGTACCGATGTTGGTCAGGATGCCTATGGTAGGACGGATGACGGCCTGCAGGTTCTGCATCTCGCCCGGCTTGGATATACCTGCCTCGAAAATAGCCAGTTCGCTGGTTTTGCGCAACTGCCAAACGCTGAGCGGCACGCCGATTTGCGAATTGAACGAGCGCGGAGAACGAACGACTTTTTTACGGTCGTGGAGCAACTGGAACAGCCACTCCTTGACGATGGTTTTGCCGTTGGACCCCGTGATGCCCACCACCGGCAAGTTGAATTGCGCACGATGCCATGCGGCCAGTTTCTGGAGCGCTGTGAGCGTATCGTTCACCACGAGGAACCAGCCTTCCGGGCACGTGTTACGGAACTCCTCATTGGATTTGGAAACCACAAAAGCACGTACGCCTTCCTGATAGAGCTGAGGAATGAAGCGATGGCCGTCGCCCTTGTCGGTGACAAGCGCGAAAAAGAGGGTTTGGTTGGCATAGGTGAGCGACCGGCTGTCGGTGAGCAGATACTCGACATCGGGCTGTGTGGTGGCACTGGCGAGACGATTGCCACGCAGTGTGGCACCTATGACGGGAGAGATTTGAGAAAGATTATACACTGTAGAGTCAATTCAATAATCAACACGGAGCCGTTCCATGTTGGCCTTGGCAAGTTTTTTCTGAGCGTAGTCAAGGGTCACATGAAGCTTCTTTGTGCGAGAGGTGGGCGTGTCGTACATGGCATCCATCATGATGCTCTCGGTGATGGCGCGCAGACCGCGTGCTCCGAGTTTGTACTCAATGGCTTTCCCGACAATATACTGATACACCGCCTCATCGAATTCCAATTTCACGCCGTCCATTTCGAACAGTTTGACATACTGTTTGATGATGGCATTCTTGGGCTCGGTGAGGATACGCTGCAAGGCATCGGCATCCAGCGGTTCGAGATAGGTGAGCAAAGGCAGACGCCCGATAATCTCGGGAATGAGACCGAAGGACTTGAGGTCGGCAGGAGTGATGTATTGAAGCATGTTGGAACGGTCGATATTTTTCTTGGCCGGATCGGTCTCAAAACCCACGAAACGGGTGTTGAGGCGTTGCCCGATTTTGCGTTCGATGCCGTCGAAAGCACCGCCGCAAATGAAAAGAATATTTTTCGTATCGACCTCTATCATCTTCTGTTCGGGGTGTTTGCGGCCTCCCTGTGGAGGGACATTCACTTTGGACCCTTCGAGAAGCTTCAGCAGACCCTGCTGTACGCCCTCGCCCGACACATCGCGGGTGATGGAAGGATTGTCGCTCTTGCGGGCTATCTTGTCAATCTCGTCGATAAAGCAGATGCCCTGCTCGGCCTTGGCCACATCGTAGTCGGCGGCAGCGAGGAGACGTGTGAGAATACTCTCCACGTCCTCGCCCACATAGCCGGCTTCGGTCAATACCGTAGCATCGACAATGGCGAAGGGAACTTCGAGCATTCTGGCTATGGTACGCGCCAACAGCGTTTTGCCGGTACCTGTGGAGCCGACCATGATGATGTTGGACTTCTCGATTTCCACATCGTCCTTGGAGGCGGGTTGCAGGAGACGCTTGTAATGATTATAGACCGCTACGGCGAGACTTTTCTTGGCTTCTTCCTGACCAATCACATATTGGTCGAGAAATACCTTGATTTCTCTGGGCTTGGGCAGACTCTTGAGATTCCTGTTAAGTCCGGAAGAACCTTGACGGCCGCTCCCGGGCATGTTCTCGAGGACAATGGCATGAGCCTGTTCGGCACATTCGTCGCAGATGAAGCCGTTCATGCCGGAAATGAGCAAGGAGACTTCTCTGCGCGAACGTCCGCAAAAACTACAACAATCAGGCTTTGCCATTATGCTTTGGTGCGGGTTAAGATTTTGTCAATCATTCCGTAATCCAGAGCCTCTTGAGCCGTCATCCAATGGTCTCGGTCGCAGTCGGCCGTCACCTTTTCGATGGGCTGATGGGAGTGGTCGGAGATAATGGTATAGAGCTCGTCTTTGAGTTTCTTGATTTCATTGACGGTAATCTCCATATCCGAGGCCTGTCCCTGCATGCCGCCCATGGGCTGATGAATCATCACACGGCTGTGGGGCAAAGCATAACGCTTGCCTTCGGTTCCGGCCACAAGGAGCACAGCGGCCATCGATGCGGCCATGCCGGTACAGATGGTGGAGACGGAACTCTGAACATACTGCATCGTGTCGTAGATGCCCAACCCGGCATAAACACTGCCGCCGGGGGAATTGAGATAGATGGAAATGTCCTTCTCGGCATCTGTCGAAGAAAGGAACAACAACTGAGCCTGAATCACATTGGCCGTATAGTCGTTGACCTCCGTTCCCAAAAAGATGATGCGGTCCATCATCAGACGCGAGAACACATCCATCTGGGCCACGTTGAGTTGTCGTTCCTCTATAATCGTGGGATTGATATACTGATCGACCACGGGAAGCGCAGCTTTGGAGGTGATGCGCATGTAGTCGTTGAGAGCATTGCCATTCATGCCCATGTGGCGTGTGGCATAGCGATAGAATTCAGAATTTTCCATAAAATAAAAAAAGTCGTGATGTCGTAATAACGTGATGTCGTAATATCGAGATAACGAAATCTCGAAATATCGAAATATCGTAATGTTGAGATATCGAGAGAAGGAATCAGAACTTCTCGGCAATCGAAGCAGCGATGGCCTTCATCTCTTCGTCGGAGAATTTGAGATGGGGTTTCTTGAAGTCCATGTCACCCTCGTTGACGAGCGGGAGGAGATGAATGTGGGCATGGGGCACATCAAGACCCATCACACAGACTCCCACTTTGGTGCAGGGAATGGCAGCTTTGATGGCGTGTGCCACACGCTTGGCAAACACCATGTGGGCTGCTATCTCGTCATCTTCCTCGTCGAAGAGATAATCCACTTCGCGTTTGGGAATCACCAGGGTGTGACCTTTGGCCACAGGATTGATATCGAGGAAAGCATAGAAGCGGTCATCCTCGGCGACTTTGTAGGAAGGGATTTCTCCCTTGACTATTTTGGAAAATATGGTCATAGTTTAACAGATTTTGAGATGTTCAGAATTTGATTTCGAGAACTTCGAGTTGCTGCACACCGGCAGGGACACGTACTTCAACCATTTCACCTACTTTGCGGCCCAAGAGAGCCTTGGCCACGGGAGTAGCCACAGAGATTTTTCCTTCGCGGAAATTGGCTTCGCTTTCAGGCACGATGGTGTAGCACATTTCCTTGTTGAGTTTCTTGTTCATGAGACGAACGGTGCTCATGATTTGAACCGTCGAGGTATCAAGCTTCGAAGTGTCGATAATGCGTGCATTGGCCACCTGATCTTTCAGAATGGCAATCTTGGACTCAAGTTTTCCCTGTGCCTCTTTTGCGGCATCGTACTCGGCGTTCTCCGAGAGGTCACCCTTGTCGCGGGCTTCTGCTATCTGGGCGCTGATTTTGGGGCGCTCCACACTCTCGAGGTAACTGATTTCTTTCAGAATTTTGTCATATCCCTCCTGGGACATATAATTTACTGCCATAATATATTATTTAAATGGTTATACTTTCAAAGTTTTGCAGCAACGACTCCGTCCAACTTGCTGTCGGTCTCAATGCGGGCATTCAAGTTACCCTCCTTGTCGAGCAAGAAAAGACAAGGCAGGTGCGTTACGTTGTAGGTAGCGGCAGAACGCGCATACTGAATGTTGCCTTCAGTATCGAACAGAACCTCCGTGTCGTGTACGGCAATCCAAGGAACATTGTCGGCCGAAACCTTCCAGAAATTCTCGTCTGGATCGAGACACACCTGATAAATCTTCAGTCCGCGGTCTTTGTATTTCTGCCATACCTGGAGAAGCATTTGATTGTGGGTCACACTGGCGGGCAGATAATAAGCCGTGAAGTCGAGCAGCACAATACTCTGCCCGTCCACCAGCGACGAGAGTTCAACGGGTTTGTCGTTTTTGTCGGGCAAGACGAGATCGAAGAAATTGGAAACTTGAATATTGCGTGCTATCGAGTCGGCACGCTGGGCTTCCATCCTTTCGCGGGCACGCAAAACCTGTCCCTCCTTGGTCACCTTCTCGAGATACTTGCAGCGGGGAGAGTTGGGATAGTTGAACACCCAACCTGTAGCCACAGCACCGAAAGCGCGATTGTCCTTAGCATCGTAGGGGTCGAAGATGGAAAGGCCGCGTACACTTTGGAACAAAACGTAATAGCTCACGGGGTCGGAAGGATTCTGATAGACATAGCTTTGGAGCATATCCTGCTTATAGCCGTCCACCAAAGCACGCAACGTGTCGCGGAATGCTTCTTGGGAGAGTCGGCCTTCGTTGAGTCTGCGGCTGCAATCCAAAACGTTGCGACGCAACTCGTTGCCGACCTGGGCAGCTTCCTTGAGACGCCGGTTGAGAGCATCTGTCACCTCATAGCCGGAAGCGAAATTCTGGAGAGAAGCATTCACTTCGACGGGAGTCAAAAGCGTATCTATCGCGAGCGGAATGGACTGGGTTACCATCCGCAAGTTGAAGAAATCGGGACCCTCCTCGACCAGCGGGGAGAACTTGAAGGAGCCCTTCTCGTCGAGCACAATCGAGTCGAGCACTTCAGGCCGGCCGGAACCCAAGTGCTCCAAATAGAGCTTTTCGCCCTTGGCGTTGGCCACCCGGCCCGAGATGCTGGCTCTGCGGTCATGACTGCAACCGGCTACCAATGTTGCGAAAAGAGCAACATATAATAAAGAAAAAGTTTTCATCTTCATACAGATTCAAAACAGAGTTATTCGAATTGTCAAAAAAAGAAGAGCGCGAGCCATACTATGCCCGCTCTCATCATTAAATTGTGGTGCAAAGATAATGAAAAAATCAAGATAAAGCAAGTTTTTCATCTAAAATATTATTAAAAACGTAACTTTTTCGTTTTTTTTGCTTTTATTTCACGAAAAAAGCTTATATTTGCACGCATTTTTTGAGATCAAAACAATAAAAAACAATTTTATGGTAAACACATTGGTTCATCCAATCAAGAAAACAATTACCCTCAGTGACGGCAGGACCATCACACTCGAAACGGGTAAGGTGGCCAAGCAAGCCGACGGTGCCGTCGAGCTTCGCATGGGAGGCACCATGCTTCTCGCCACGGTTTGCACGGCACGCGATGTTACACCCGGTACGGACTTCATGCCCCTCACGGTGGAGTACAAAGAGAAATATGCTTCAGCCGGTCGATTCCCCGGAGGCTTCACCAAACGCGAAGGCAAAGCCAGCGACTACGAGATTCTCACCTCCCGTCTGATTGACCGCGTGCTCCGTCCTCTTTTCCCCGGCAACTATCACGCTGAGACGTTCGTTAACGTAACGCTCTATTCTTCCGATAAAGTCAACCAGCCCGACGCATTGGCCGGTCTCGCCGCTTCAGCGGCCATGGCCGTGAGCGGCATTCCCTTCGAAGGTCCCATCTCGGAGGTGCGTGTTGTGCGCATCAACGGCGAATTTGTAATAGACCCTACCTTCGAACAGATGAAGCAGGCCGACATGGACCTGATGGTGGGTGCCACCTACGACAACATCATGATGGTCGAAGGCGAAATGAACGAAGTTTCTGAGACAGACCTCATCAACGCCCTCAAGGCTGCCCATGCTGCCATCAAGGACCACTGCCTCGTGCAGAAAGAACTTATGGAAGCTGTGGGCAAACCTATAATGGAATACTGCCACGAGGTGAACGACGAAGACCTCCGTGCCGACGTGAAAGCCAAATGCTACCAGCCCGCCTACGAAATCGCCCAGTCGGGCAACAAAAACAAACACGAGCGTGAAGCCGCATTCGAGGCTATCTGCGAAGGTTATATCGAAGCTCTCCCCGAGGAAAAGAAGGAAGACGAAGAATATGTGGGAATGATTAAGCGTTATTTCCACGATGTGGAACGCGAGGCCATGCGCCGTTGTGTACTCGATGAAGGCAAGCGCCTCGACGGACGTGCCCTCAACGAGGTGCGTCCTATCTGGATTGAACCAGACTATGTTCCCGGCCCTCACGGTTCGGCTATCTTCACTCGCGGTGAGACACAGGCTCTGGTAACCTGCACTCTCGGCACGAAACTCGACGAGAAGATGATAGACGACGTTCTGCGTCAGGGTTACGACAAGTTCCTTCTCCACTACAACTTTCCTCCCTTCTCGACCGGTGAGGCAAAGGCACAGCGAGGCGTGGGCCGTCGTGAGATAGGTCACGGTCATCTGGCTTGGCGTGCTCTCAAGCCCATGATTCCGTCCGACTTCCCCTACACGATACGCGTCGTTTCCGACATCTTCGAAAGCAACGGTTCCTCTTCGATGGCAACTGTCTGCGGCGGCTGTCTTGCACTCCGCGATGCCGGTGTGCCTATGATTCGTCCCGTAAGCGGTGTGGCCATGGGTCTCATCAAGGACGAAGATTCCGACAAGTATGCCGTACTCACCGACATCCTCGGTGACGAGGATCACCTGGGCGATATGGACTTCAAGGTGACCGGTACGGAAAAGGGTATCACAGCCACTCAGATGGATATCAAGTGCAACGGTCTTTCGTACGAGATTCTCGAAAAAGCCCTCCAGCAGGCCAAAGAAGGACGCGCACATATCCTCGGCAAGATACTCGAAGCTCAGCCCGAGACACGTCCCGACCTCAAAGAACATGCTCCCCGCATGGTGGCCTTCGACATCGACAAGTCGTTCATCGGTGCCGTCATCGGCCCCGGCGGCAAGATTATCCAGGGTATTCAAGAAGAGACCGGAGCTACCGTTACCATCGACGAAAGCGACGGCGTGGGTCATGTTGCCGTTTCCTCGGCCAACAAGGCTTCCATTGATGCTGCTGTTGCCAAAATCAAGGCTATCGTAGCCCTTCCCGAGGTAGGCGAAATCTACACAGGTCCCGTCAAGACCATCCAGTCGTTCGGTGCTTTTGTAGAGTTCATGCCCGGCAAGGAAGGGTTGCTCCATATTTCCGAGATTGACTGGAAGCGTTTCGAGACGATGGAAGAAACCGGCATCAAGGAAGGTGACGTTGTCACCGTCAAACTCCTCGAGATAGACCAAAAAACCGGCAAGTTCCGTCTCTCTATGCGTGCCCTCAAGGAGAAACCCGATGGATACGAAGAACGCCCGGCCCGCACACCTCGCGGCGAACGCCCCGAACGTCCCCGTCGCGACCGCGGAGAACGCGGAGAACGTCGTCCCCGTCGCAACAACAACGACCGTCCCGATTTCCGTGGCGGCATCTGACGATTATTCTCATCCCAAATAGAAAGCCTCGCCGACAGGGCGAGGCTTTTTTGTTTCATTGTTCGGATAGCAGAACAGGAGCCGTATAGAGTCTGGCGAAAAGACGGAGGAATGCCAACGTTTGGGACTTCGGTTCTCCGAGTTGCGGGATTTTGTCAACTTGTGTGGCTGAAACCTGAGCCAACTGAAGAGAAGGTGTAAAAAAATGCTTCATAGGCAAGCGTTACTATTATCATACGTGGTGTATTAATAGAACGCTTGTCGTTGAATTTTATTGTGGAAGTCCGTAAAAAAATTATACAGCCAGCGAAATATTGTATTTTTCGGCCATCTTCCGCATATTGATGATGGCGTAGCGTATGCGTCCCAAAGCCGTATTGATGGAGATGCCTTCAAGGGCGGCAATTTCCTTGAACGGCATGTCCAAGTAGTAACGCTGGTAAACGATTTTCTTTTGGTCTTCAGGCAAATACTTGATGAGACGCCGGATGTCGCGTTTCACTTCGCGGGAGGAAAGCACCTGCTCAAGAGAAGGGTCAGCCAATTCGGCATTGTTGAAGAGGTCGTATTCGACATCTCCTTCATGCACGGACAAATCATTCTGTTGACGGCGAAAGTGGTCGATGACATCGTTGTGTGCCAATCGGAAAAGGTAGCCGACAAACCGTCCGGACTCAGCATACTGACCGGATTTGATTGTGATGATAACTTTTGTAAAGGTTTCTTGGAAGATGTCGTCCGCTATGTCCCGATTCTTCACGATGGTGAGAATGTAGGAAAACAACTTGTTTTTGTAGCGGTTCAACAACTCGTCGAATGCCTCGTTTGCACCCTGAGCAAACTTTGCAATCAGGGCTTCATCGGAAAGATTTTTCATCTATCTACGAATTTTGAAATTAAAATAGCGTAGAAGTTTTAATCAATAGGCAAAATGAGTTGTTGGGGTTAACAATGAAAGAAAATTGTCACTAACGACGGTGCAAATGTACGCAAAAAAGTTGAATTAGCGGCAAAAAAATTAAAAAAAATGCAATTTTAACTCCATTTTCTTAAAAAATACTCCCAAAATACACTTTATTTGAAAAATTTTTCGTACTTTTGTGGAGATTTTCAAGTCGTTTCGGCTTGAGGTCGCTATTGAAAAATGACTTTCAACAACAATAAAAAAGTATGAAACCTACATTATTTGTACTGGCTGCAGGTATGGGGTCACGCTACGGCGGACTCAAGCAGCTCGACGGTCTCGGACCCAACGGAGAGACCATTATGGACTATTCCATCTATGATGCCATTCAGGCAGGATTCGGTAAAATTGTCTTTGTCATTCGTCGTGTGTTCGAACAGGACTTCCGCGACAAGATTGTTTCCAAGTATGAGAAGAGAATTCCTGTAGAGATTGTTTTCCAGGATCTCGAGAACCTCCCGAACGGCTTCACGGTTCCCGAAGGAAGAACGAAACCCTGGGGCACGAACCATGCTGTGATGATGGGCAAGGATGTTATCCATGAGCCTTTTGCCGTCATCAACTCCGATGACTATTACGGACGCGAGAGCTTCAAGGTGCTTGCCGATTTCCTCTCGAACAAAGAAGGCAAAAAAGGCGAATACTGCATGGTGGGCTACCGCGTTTGCAACACGCTCTCCGAAAGCGGCTCCGTAGCACGCGGCGTATGTGAGACCAACGAACAGGGCTTCCTCACCAAGGTGACAGAACGTACACAAATCATCCGCGACGAAGACGGTGTCATCAAGTTTATCGAAGGCGACACCAAGACACCCCTCGCCGAGAACACTCCCGTTTCGATGAACATGTGGGGCTTCACTCCCGAGTATTTCAAGGAATCGGAAGACTACTTTGCCAAGTTCCTCTCCGAGAACATTCAGAATCCCAAGTGTGAATTCTACATTCCCCTCATGGTGGATATCCTCATCCATGCAGGCAAAGCAACCTGCGCCGTCCTCGACACTCCGTCCAAGTGGTTCGGCGTGACTTACGCCAGCGACCGTCAGGGTGTGGTCGATAAATTCAAAGAACTTGCCGACAAGGGAGTCTATCCCTCTCCCCTGTTCAAATAAACTATTCTCCATAATGTGCCGGATGTGTTCCGATAATGCGTCCGGCACAATGATTCCCTTGTTTTGCCTGGTAGGAGGAGAAGCGTATTATTTCCCTGTTTTTATGCATGAAGACAGTAGGCAGAACTTCCCCGAGATTTAGAAATTGATTCAAACAACAGCTTAACACCACTCCACACAATGAACAAAATCCTGATTATGGGCTTAACCGCTCTCTTGGCACTGCCCGTTGAGGCCAAGAAAAATGATTCGCTCCCGACTGAACTTCCCTCCCGCCAGGAAATTCTCAAGACGATGGAGCTCACCAACGGCTGGTTTATGAAAAAATATGCCGACCCGACCGAGCCGACGAACGTCAATAGAATACGTTCGTCAAATCTGTGGACGCGCGGTGTCTATTATGAAGGACTAATGGCCCTCTATAGCATTTGCCCCAAGGACGAATACTACGACTACACGTATCGGTGGTGCGATTTCCACCAGTGGAAAGCACGTGGACTCAACAATACAGCCCAGCAGGGCAACATCGCCCGCGATGCCGACAATTACTGCTGCGAGCAGACTTACATCGACATGTATAGGCTGGAGCCCAAACCCGAAAAACTGAAAAACGTCATCGCCCACTGCAATATGCTGGTCAATATCCCCGACTGCAGCGATTGGTGGTGGATTGATGCCATTCAAATGGGTATGCCTGTGTTGGCCAAACTGGGCAAGACCACAGGCGACACGCGTTATTGGGAGAAAATGTGGCAGATGTATGAATATACACGCAACCGGGAGGACGGCGGTCTTTGGAATGCCGAAGACGGCCTCTGGTGGAGAGACCACGACTTCAATCCCCCCTACAAGGAACCCAACGGTGAAGACTGCTATTGGGGACGCGGCAACGGATGGGTCGTAGCTGCATTGGTGCGTGTCATGGACGAGATTCCCGAGACGGAAACCCACTACAACGACTACAAGGCCGACCTCATCGCCATGTGCGAAGCCCTCGTGAAAGTACAGCGTCCGGACGGTTTCTGGAACTGCTCGCTCCACGACCCCGGCAACTTCGGCGAGAAAGAGACCTCAGGCACCTCCTTGTTTATATATGGTATGGCATGGGCCGTCCGCAAAGGCTACCTCCCCGCCGACAAGTATATGCCCGTCATCACCAAGGCCTGGAACGCAATGGTGAAGTATGCCGTCCACACTGACGGATTCCTCGGCTACATCCAGGGTACCGGCAAAGAGCCCAAGGACTCGCAGCCCACGCTCTACGACAAAGCTCCCGACTTCGAAGATTTCGGCTTGGGTTGTTTCCTGCTCTGTGGAAGTGAAGTTTACAAACTCTCAACCGTTGAGAAATGAAAAAAATCTTTCTGACCCTCTTTGCTCTCGCCTCTTTCGGACAGCTCCTCTCAGCGCAGTCTGTCGATTGGCCAGAGATTAAGACAGAAGCAAAGCCGGGCACCCGCTGGTGGTGGCTCGGCTCTGCCGTCGATACAGCCAACCTCACATGGAGTTTGGAAGAATATGCCCGCGCCGGCATCGGTGCTGTTGAAATCACGCCTATCTACGGAGTGGTGGGCAACGAGAAAAACGACATCAACTACCTCTCCGACCGCTGGATGGAGATATTGCGCCACACCGAGGCCGAAGGCCAACGTCTGGGCATAGAAATCGACATGAACAACGGAACGGGATGGCCTTTCGGCGGCCCCGAAGTGAGCCTCAACGAGGCAGCTTCGATGGCCATCTTCAATGAATGGGAGATTCCGGCCAAAGAACTGACCAAAGCCGAGAAACGGCTGCTCAAACGGGGAAAGACCGTGACGGATGATTATGCCTGCTCCCTCCTCCCCAAAGACGAAAAGAAACTCAAGAACATCAACTATGCCACTTTTGCAGGCGCTTGGCTCTATGATGAGGACGGCAATGTGACCGATGTCAGCTCTTCGGTCAACAACAATACCCTGTCCTGCGTCATTGACAAAACCAAGAACTACAAAGCCGTTGCCCTTTGGAACGGACACACCCGTCAGGAAGTGAAACGTGCAGCTCCCGGCGGTGAAGGATATGTGATGGACCACCTCAACCCGACGGCAGTGAAGAATTATTTCGGCAAGTTCACCGATGCGTTCAAGCGCACTGGTGTGGCTGTGCCGCACACCTTTTTCAACGACAGCTACGAGGTCTATCAGGCCGATTGGACTCCCGGCATGCTTGCGGAGTTTGAGGCCCGTCGCGGGTATCGTCTGCAAGACCACTTCCCCGAGTTCCTCAACGAAAAGGCCGAGAACCACAAACGGGTGCTCTCGGACTATCGCGAGACCATGTCCGACCTCTTGCTCGAAGTCTTCACCCACTATTGGGCCGATTGGGCTCATAACCAAGGAGCCATCGTGAGAAATCAGGCTCACGGCTCTCCGGCCAACCTGTTGGATGTCTATGCCGCCGTGGATATTCCCGAAATCGAAGGGTTCGGCCTCTCCGACTTCAAAATCAAAGGACTCCGCACCGATTCCCTTTGGAAGAAGAACGACTCGGACCTCTCAATGCTCAAATATGCCGGTTCGGCAGCCCATGTGACAGGCAAACCATACACTTCATCGGAAACCTTCACCTGGCTCACCGAACATTTCCGCACATCGCTGTCACAGTGCAAACCCGACATGGATTTGATGCTTGTGTCGGGCGTGAACCACGTCTTCTTCCACGGAACGACCTATTCACCGCGTGAAGATGAATGGCCGGGATGGCTGTTCTATGCTTCCATGGAGATGTCTCCCTTCAACACCCTGTGGGAAGCAGCACCCTCGTTCTTCCAATACATCGCACGCTCGCAGAGTTTCATGCAGTGGGGTCAACCCGACAACGACTTCCTGGTCTATCTTCCATTCTACGACATGCTCAACGACCTCCCGGGACGTTATGTGATGTTTGCCATCCACGGCATGGAAAAGAAAGCCCCCAAATTCGTGAAGGCGGTCAACACCATCTATCAGGCCGGCTACGACATGGACTATATTTCCGACCGCATGATTGCCGACACCCGCGTAGAGAACGGCAAAATCGTCACTTCTGGAGGTACGACCTATAAAGCACTGATTCTCCCCCAGGTGAAGTTTATGCAGCCTGAGACGCTCGAACATATCGTCGATTTGGCCAATGAGGGCGCTACAATCATCTTTGTAGCCGGATATCCCGAATATGTTCCCGGACTCGGCAAAGAGGCGGAACGCCGCTACAAACTGGCCGATGCCGTTGCCCAACTCCCCACCTCTCAGTTCACCGTGGACGGTGTAATTGACCCCTTGGGCAAGGGTCGCATCATCACGGCCGGCAACTATAAAGCTGTGCTGAATCTGGCCTCCGACATCAAGCCCGAAACCATGAAGAGCGATTTCGGACTGATGAGCATACGCCGCCGCAACGATACCGGCTACCACTACTTCATATCGTCGCTCCAGAAAAACGATGTGGACGGTTGGGTAACACTCGCTGTCGATGCTTCCGATGCCATGATTTACGACCCCATGACAGGTAAAAAAGGCAAAGCATCCGTGCGCAAGAACTCGGTGGGTGCCACAGAAGTAAGACTTCAGCTCCGATCGGGCGAAAGCTGCATCCTTCAGACCTACAATCAGCCTTTGACAGCCGACATTGCCCCTTGGACTTACATGAAAGATGCTGCCGAAACAATAGCATTCACCGCCCCATGGACGCTTTCTTTCCCGAAGTCCGAGCCTCAGGTGAACGAAACGTTCCGTCTTGAAAGTCTCAAGCCTTGGACCGCCCTCGGCGACGAGAGACTCAACACCCTGCGCGGAACCGGTTCCTATCGGACAACGGTTGAAATTCCCAAAAAGATGTTGAAAGCCGGCTATGCCGACTGGATGCTGGATTTGGGAGACGTACGCGAGAGTGCCCACGTTTGGGTGAACGGACAGGATGCCGGCACAGTATTTGCCGTACCCTATCGTCTCAGCATCGGCAAATATCTCAAGAAAGGCAAAAACGTCATCGAAATACAAGTGACTGGTCTGGCCGCCAACAGCATTGCCCAAATGGATCGTGAAGGAAAACCCTGGCGCAAATTCAAGAACGCCAACATCGCACCCCTTCCGGGCACAACACGTGAGTCCGACTTCAAGTCGTGGGGCACGATTCCCTGCGGTCTCAACAGCGAAGTGAAACTCATTCCCCAAATCCCTGTCATTGAATGACGACCAAACCTCGCGGCATACAAAACCGTACCCTCTCTCTCTCTCCCGGGGAACAGCAAGCTCTCGCGGAGAGAGTGATTCGGGTGGAGTCGCTCGCGGAACTGCTGTTTCTCGAAGACATTACCGACCGCTCTTTCTGTGGCGACATGATGGCATTGCTCCCTCTCTTGCCCGACCGTTTCGCCGACCTTATCTTCCTGGATCCTCCTTATAATATATATAAGGTGTATAACGGACAGAAATGGAACACAAAGAGCGACGAAGGATACGACGCCTGGATGGAAAGCTGGATGGGCTCCCTCCTGCAGAAACTCAAACCCTCCGGAACCGTCTATCTCTGCGGAGACTGGAAAAACACAGCCATCCTCCAACGGGTGCTCTCGAGACATCTGTCTGTACTCAATCGAATCACCTGGCAACGCGAGAAAGGACGTGGAGCTGCCCGCAATTGGAAAAACGGCATGGAAGATATCTGGTTTGCCGTAGCCAATCCGTCCGACTATTATTTCAATGTCGATGCGGTGAAGGTGAGACGTCTGGTCAAAGCTCCCTACCGAAGGAACGGGAAACCCAAAGACTGGCATGCCACCGAGGACGGAAACTTCCGCGACACCTGTCCTTCCAATTTTTGGGACGACATTACGGTTCCGTTTTGGAGTATGCCCGAAAATACGGACCATCCTACCCAGAAACCCGAAAAATTGCTCGCCAAACTCCTGTTGGCGTCCTGTCCCCCCGGAGGCACAGTGCTTGACCCCTTCATGGGCAGCGGCACGACCTCTGTCACCGCCAAGAAACTGGGTTTCCATTGGGTCGGCATCGAAAGGGAAATGCCCTATTGTCTTCTCGCCGAGAAACGGCTGCAGATGGCCGATGACAACAAAGACATCCAAGGATTCAGCGACGGAGTGTTCTGGGAACGCAACACTTTAAAATTCCAAAACAAATAAGGCGGGTTTCTTCCTGCGTGCTGAGATTATAAGATAATTTTGAAAACTGCTTATCAATATGTCAATGCTATCAATTTTCCTCTCCTCTCTGCCCATCCGGGCATGGATTGTGCTGGGCACGCTGCTTTTTGCAGCAGTCATTCTGCTGACGTTCCGACGCAGCAAAACCGTCAGAGTCATTTTTGTGCTCCTCTTGGTATGCGCACTCATTATCTGGCTGGTTCAGCAGACCTATGGCGACACCCAGTTTGTGGCAACGAATGCAGAACTCACCAAATACATGGTGTTCGGGTTCGTTCCCGGCATTCTGCTCGGCTACCTGATTGCATATATCATTTATGCACCTCGCATGAAACGGGCCAAGTCGGAACTCGAAGAACTGAAACACCCCCAACCCGTGGTTTCCGGACCACAGGCGGAGTACCCCTCAGTGGCTCCCGCCGAACCTGCTGCGAGCGAAGCATCCACCCCCTCAATGTGAATCATCCCGGAGCTCCGGCGTCATGTCGGAGCTCTGTTTTTATCCCAAACCGCTGAAAAACAGCCTAAATGGACAACAAAAAAAATCAATTAAGTGCAAAAAATGTAAAATTTGCGCATTTTATTTAAAATTCATCTCTAAAAATTTGGAAATATCAAATATTTTTCATATCTTCGCACCGTGAAAATATTGTCTGTTCATTTCTAATTTAAAATTCAAATATTATGGGTAAACAAGGGAAAGTTACCATCTATGATTTGGCTAAGCGTCTCAATACGACGGCTTCCACCGTTTCACGTGCATTGGCGGGGAACACTCGTATCAGCAAAAAAATGAGAGATGCTGTCCAAAAACTGGCACAGGAGTTGAACTATGCACCGGATCCCATTGCTCACCATTTGCGCACCGGACGCGGCTCTGCTCTTGGCATCGTTGTGCCTCGTATCGACCGCAATTTCTTCTCCGGCATCATCAGTGCCTTTCAGGAGACAGCCCAGCGGCAGAACTACAACGTCATCATTGCCGCCAGCAATGAGAACGTTCTCGACGAGACAGCTGCCATCCGTGCCTTGCTCGCCAAGAAGGTGGACGGCATTGCCGTATCGCTTTCGGTCGAGAGCATCCATCCCTCCTACGAGGTGGAGTGCGGCATGAGAAACACTCCTCTGGTTTATTTCGACCGCGTGCCTCAAATCACCGAGTCCGACACCGTCTCCAACGACAACTTCCAGATTGGCTACGATGCCACGATGCAATTGGCTCGAAAGGGCTGCAAGCGAATCGGCCATTTTGCCGGACCTCAGACGCTGAAGTCTTACGTCGATCGTTTTGAAGGCTACAAAAAAGCCATCGAGGACCTCGGCTTCCCCTTCCGCAAGGAATGGGTGTTTGAGAATGCCATCACGCTCGAAACAGGTACGGAGGTTGCCCTGCGTATCATGGAGATGGACGAAAAGCCCGACGGAATCTTTGCTGCCGGCGACTTCTCTGCCATCGCTGCTATGGACACCTTCATCTCCAAGGGTCTCAATGTGCCCAATGACATTGCCGTTGTCGGTGTGGCCAACGAAAGTCTTGACCCCTATCTCAAGACTCCCCTCGCCTCCATCGACCTTCACCAGCAACGTCTCGGCGAACTGGCTGCCAAGATGCTCCTGATGCGTATCAACAAGGCCGACAACGAAGAGATGCGTCCGCCTCAGCAGCGTGTCATCGTGAAGCACGACATCATCTTGCGTGAAAGCGTTCTTTAAGTCCGCAACAATTTTAAACTAATTTACAAGTTTACAACTCAACTATTCAATGAAAACGAACTATCAACTGCGTTATGCATCCAATCCCGAAGATGCCAAGCATTATGACACCGCTCGCATCCGCAAGGATTTCCTGATTCCCACCCTGTTCACTCAGGATGAGGTCAATATGGTTTATTCCATGTACGACCGTATGGTTGTCGGCGGTGCCATGCCCGTTCTCGAGCAGCTCCCCCTCGAAGCCATCGATCCCCTCAAGGCCGACTATTTCCTCACCCGTCGCGAGTTGGGCATCTTCAACGTCGGCGGCACCGGAATCGTCAAAGTCGGCGACACCGAGTTCGAACTCAACTACAAAGAGGCTCTCTATCTCGGCCGGGGCGACCGCAACGTAACTTTCATCTCCAAGGACGGCAATCAGCCCGCCAAGTTCTATTTCAACTCCACTACGGCTCATACCACCTACCCCGACAAGAAAGTGACCAAGGCTGAGGCCAACATCCTCAAACTCGGCAGCATGGAAGGTGCCAACGACCGCGTCATCAACCGTATGATTGTCTCCCAAGTGCTCCCCACCTGCCAGCTCCAGATGGGTATGACCGAACTCAAGCCCGGTTCCGTATGGAACACCATGCCCGCCCACACCCACAGCCGCCGCATGGAGGCTTACTTCTATTTCGAGGTGCCCAAGGGACAGGCTGTTTGCCATTTCATGGGCGAACCTCAGGAAACACGTGTCGTGTGGATGGAGGGCGACCAGGCTGTCCTCTCTCCCGAATGGTCCATCCACTCGGCTTGCGCTACCGCTTGCTATACCTTCATCTGGGGTATGGGCGGCGAAAACCTCGACTACGGCGACCAGGATTTCTACAAGGAGACCGAATTGAGATAAACAACACCTTCGACGGGGTCGCTCCTGCAACTCCGTCGTATCATTATTCATCCTATAACATATAATAAACAAGAAAACTATGGATAGTTTAAAAGCATTTTCTCTCGAAGGTAAGAATGCCTGGATTACCGGCGCTTCTTACGGTATTGGTTTCAACATCGCCAAGGCATTCGTTGCCGCCGGCATCAAGAACATCATCTTCAACGACATCAACGAAGCTGCCGTTGAGAAAGGTCTTGCCAACTACAAAGAGGCCGGCATCACCAATGTGAAGGCTTACGTCTGCGACGTGACCAAAGAAGAACAGGTGGCCGAGACAGTTCAGAAAATCCACGCCGAAGTGGGTCAGATTGACATCCTCGTCAACAATGCCGGCATCATCAAGCGTATTCCCATGCACGAAATGAAGCGTGCCGAATTCCAGCAGGTTATCGACATCGACCTCGTAGGTCCCTTCATCGTTTCTTCTGCTGTCATCCCCGAGATGATGGAGCGCAAGGAAGGCAAGATTATCAACATCTGCTCCATGATGTCCGAACTCGGCCGCGAGACCGTATCGGCTTACGCTGCTGCCAAGGGCGGCCTCAAGATGCTTACACGCAACATCTGCTCGGAGTACGGCGAATATAACATCCAGTGCAACGGCATCGGCCCCGGCTACATTGCCACACCTCAGACAGCACCTCTCCGCGAGCGTCAGCCCGACGGTAGCCGTCACCCCTTCGACTCCTTCATTTGCGCCAAGACACCTGCCGGACGTTGGCTCGATCCTGCTGAATTGGGCGGCCCCGCTGTGTTCCTTGCTTCTCACGCTTCCGATGCTGTCAACGGCCACATCCTCTATGTGGACGGCGGTATCCTCGCTTACATCGGCAAGCAGCCTAAGTAAACCCTCCGCGATGAAAAAACTGTTTCTTTTAGCCGTTGCAGGCTTGGCGTTGGCCGCTTGTTCCAAGAAGGCCGAAACGCCCGTGCTCAAGGTGACTGTCACCAATACTCTCGGATTCGACCGTAACGGCGAACTCGTAGATGTGTCTTGGGATGCCATCCAGCAGAAACTCGGCATCCAATCGACCGACCGGCTCGTTCTCCTCGATGCCAAGGGAGAACAGCTCCCCTACCAGCTGTCGAAGATGAATCCGCACATGGAGTCCGTGATGTTCCCTGCTACCGTTGCAGCCAACGGTACGGCTGAATATTGCTTTACTCTCGGCGACCCTGTTGAGTTTGCTCCTGTGGTGGCCGGCCGTCAGTATCCCGAGCGTGTCGATGACTTCGCCTGGGAGAACGAATTCTCGGCCTACCGCTGCTATGGTCCCGACCTTCAGGCTTCCGGCGAACGTGCCTATGGCTTCGACGTGTGGACCAAAGCCAACACGCGCGACCTCGTGGTTGAGAGCCGCTACAACAGCGAGAGTTCTGCACGCCACGAGATTGACTCGCTCAAGGCCGCAGGCAACAAAGCTGCCGCCGACAGTGTGGACTTTGCCACATCCTATCACTTCGACCACGGCTACGGCCTCGATTGCTACAAGGTAGGTGCCACGTTGGGCGGCGGCGCTCCCGCTCTCTACAAGGACGGCGAGATTGTCTATCCCTATTGCTATACCGACTACGAGATTCTCGAAGAAGGTCCCTTGGCACTCTATGTCAAGTTCGACTTCGAGAAGAAAACACTCGACGGCAAGGACTACATCGAACATCGCATTCTGGGCGTTCAGGCAGGCAGTCGCATGAACATGATGATTGTCAGCTATGAAGGTCTCTCCGATGACGAGACTGTCCAGGTGGCTGCCGGTATTGTGACCCATACCGAGAGTGCCGAATATGTCATCAACCGTGAGAACAAATACATCGCCTATGCCGATCCTACCGATCCCTCGCAAGGCGGTGTCGATGTCAACGGCAAAATCTTCATCGGTGTAGTGGCTCCCTTCATGGCAGATGCCAAAATCCAGCCTTGGGGCTCCAAAGAAAATCCCCTCGACATGAAGGCTCGTTCCGGTGCTACCGGCCACATGCTTGCCCTCATGCCCACGCGGAATGCTACCGCGTTCTATTTCTTCGGCTCCTCTTGGTCCAAGGGCGACATGCCCGACATGGCGGCTTGGGAAAAGTACCTCGGCGAATTCGCCCAAAAGTCCAATCCCCGCAACTTCCTGCAGCTCGACTACGAAGGCAAACCCGAGGTTACCCGTCCTGCCGGAGCACCTCAGTAATAACCACGTTTTTACATCATTGTCTTCAAATTCAGAAGCCCGTCCCCGTTGTGGGATGGGCTTCGTTTTTTGACACCTCTGCTTTCCAAACAATTGAAACCTCCGATTCATTTGGCCCAAAAACTTAAAATAGGGTTCACACCAACCCTCCATTTAATTTTTTTTCACTATATTTGCGCACGTTTTTGAGAAAACTACAAAATATATAATAAACAATCCAATTAATGGCAAGTTTGATTAAACTCAAGAAAGGCTTGGACATCGCATTGGAAGGTGTGCCCCAGCAGAGCATGGCCTCTGTCAAGGAAGACCCGTCTTGGACCTTTGTTCCGGACGACTTCAACGGTCTCACCCCCAAAATCCTTGTCCGGGCAGGAGAGCCTGTAGCTGTGGGGCAACCCGTCATCTGCGACAAGCTTCATCCCGAGATTCAAATCGTTAGCCCGGTGAGCGGCACCCTCGAGTCCGTCAATCGCGGCGAACGGCGCAAAGTGCTTTCCGTCGTTGTCAAGAAGGACGGCAAGAGCACGAGTACATCACTTCCCGCAATCGATCCTCGCAAGGCTTCGGCCGACGCAGTCAAGAAAGCTATGCTCGAACGTGGCGTATGGCCTTTCCTCGTTCAGCGTCCTTACTGCACGATTGCCGACCCCGAGGTTCAGCCCCGCGACATCTTCGTCTCTCTGCTCGACACAGCTCCTTTGGCTCCCTCGTTCGAGATGGTTGTCAAGGGACAGGAAGCTGCGCTTCAGGCTGGTATCACGGCCCTCTCCCGCCTCACTTCAGGCAAAGTCTATGTGGGTGTGGCCGCCCGCACTCAGCTCAATCTCAGCGATTGTGAGATTTACGAGTTCGAAGGTCCTCATCCCGCCGGCAACGTCGGTGTACAAATCAACCGCATCAAGCCCATCAACAAGGGCGAGAAGGTATGGACCGCTACAGCCCAGGATGTCATCGTGATAGGTCGCGTATTGGCCGGCAGTCTCGATTTCACCCGCGTCATCACCATTGCAGGTTCCGAAATTCTCACTCCCGCCTACGCCAAGGTTCTCCCCGGCTCCTCCATAGCCAGCATTACGTCCGGCAAGGTCAAGCAGGCCGAATACCTCCAGCGCTTCATCTCCGGCAACGTCCTCACCGGCGAAAACGTGGGACGTGACGGTGTCCTCGGAGCTCAGACCCAGACACTCACCGTCATACCCGACGGTTCAGACAACGCCGAACTCTTCGGTTGGGCAACCCCCGGCTGTTCTCGCTACAGCGTGTCGCGTTCTTCCCTCTCCGCCTTCCTCCCCAAGAAACTCTGGACGCTCGATGCCCGTCTCAAGGGCGGTCGCCGTGCTTTGATTGTGTCCGGCGACTGGGAGAAGGTCTTCCCCATGGATATCTATCCCGAGCATCTCTTCAAGGCCGCTCTCGCTTTCGACATCGACAAGATGGAAGAGCTGGGCATCTACGAGGTGGCTCCGGAAGATTTCGCTCTTTGTGAATTCGTTGATGCTTCCAAGACACCTGTCATGCAAGTCATTGCCGATGCTTTGAAACGTCTCAAAAAAGAAATGGAATAATGAACAAGCTTTCACAATACATTGACAAGAACGTTGCTCCCCTTTTCGAAAAGGGCGGCAAATGGGAGAAGTATTGGTCATTCTACGATGCCTTCCACTCCTTCCTTTTCGTGCCCTCCACAACGGCTCCCCGCCGCGGTGTGCAGGTTCACGACAGCGTTGACTCCAAGCGCGTCATCTCCACGCTCATCATAGCCCTCATCCCCGCATTGCTCTTCGGTATGTGGAACGAAGGCTATCAGCACTTCTCCGCTCTCGGTCAGGAGACATGCTTCTGGTCCTGTTTCTTCTACGGTCTCCTGCTCTTCCTCCCCAAGGTCATCGTGACCTACATCGTAGGTTTGGGCATCGAGTTCTGTGTGGCTGCCTACAAGCACGAGGAGGTGGCCGAAGGCTTTCTGGCCTCAGGCATCCTCATTCCTGCTGTCATGCCTGCCGAGACACCTCTTTGGACCATCGCTTTGGCCACAGCCTTTGCCGTTGTCTTTGCCAAGGAGGTCTTTGGCGGCACGGGTTACAACATCTTCAACCCCGCGCTTATCGCACGTGCATTCCTCTTCTTCGCCTACCCCACTGTCATGTCCGGCACGGACGTCTTCGTGCGCGGTGGCTCTGCCCTCGGGTTCGGCGGCGTGGAGGGTGTTGATGCCGTCTCCGTGGCTACTCCTTTGGCTCAGGTCGCTGAAGGCACGTTCAATCCCGCCACATTTAACACCTTGGATGCCTTCTTGGGCTTCATTCCCGGCTCCTTTGCCGAGACTTCCACATTGGCCATCCTCATCGGTGCCTGCATTCTCATTGTCACGGGTGTAGCCTCCTGGCGCATCATCCTCAGCTGTTTTGCAGGCGGCGCTCTGATGAGTGCCCTGATTTGGGCTTTTGCCGACAATGCTCCCACCGTAGCCCAGCAGCTCTGCCTCGGCGGCTTTGCTTTTGCTGCTGTCTTCATGGCTACCGACCCCGTCACCGCTGCCCGCACCAATACGGGTAAGTGGATTTACGGTTGCTTTGTGGGTGTCATGGCCATCGTCATCCGTATGTTCAACACAGGTTATCCCGAAGGCGCTATGCTCGCTGTCCTTCTCGGCAATGCCGTTGCTCCCCTTATCGACTACTGTGTCATACAGGCCAATGTCAACAGCCGTGCCAAGCGTGCCGCCCGAGTTGCTAACGCTTAATTAAGAAAGGAACCAAGTTATGAATCGCAACAGCAATTCCTACACAGTCATCTACGCTACCGTACTCACGGTCATCGTAGCCGTTCTGCTCGCGCTCGCAGCCCTCGGTCTCAAGGACCAGCAGAAGAAGAACACCGACAACGAGAAGAAGATGCAGGTGCTTGCAGCTGTAGCTTCCCATCTCGACCGGGTGCCCGACCTCCAGAACGCAGGTGAGATTTGGGCTTCGCTCAACATGGACGACAACAAGTTCACCGTCAACCCCAAGGGACAGGTTCTCGAGGGCGTGGATCCATTCGAGATTGACTCCAAGAGCCAGTTCTCCCAAGGCAAAGTCATCGACAGCGCCCAACTCCCCGTCTTCAAGGCTGTCATCGGCAACAAGGAATATTACATCCTCGCACTCTATGGCAACGGCCTTTGGGACGTTATCTCAGGTTACGTTTCAGTGGAGGCCGACGGCAACACCCTCGCAGGTGCCACCTTCGACCACAAGGGCGAGACGGCAGGCCTCGGTGCCAAAATCAAGGACGACCCCGCCTTTGCAGCCCAGTTCGCCGGCAAACATCTCTTCAAGGACGGACAGTTCACCTCTGTAGCCGTACTCAAGAAGGGCAAGACCTCCGAGGGCGACAAGGTGGATGCCATCACCGGTGCCACTATGACCTCCAACGGCGTGTCCGACATGATTAAGAATTCTCTCGAGGGATACCTCCCCTTCCTCCAATCTCTTCAAAACAAATAATCTATGGCAGCAGAAAAGAAACAAGGGGTATTCACAGGTCCCCTCTGGCAAAATAACCCGATTGTCGTACAGGTCCTCGGCATCTGCTCGAGCCTCGCTGTCACGACACAGGTCAAGCCCGCCCTCGTCATGGGTATCTCCCTGACTGTAGTGCTGGCTTTCAGCAACGTGTTCATTTCTCTCCTCCGCAACACCATCCCCAACCGCATCCGTATCATCGTGCAGTTGGTCGTTGTGGCTGCGCTGGTGATTTTGGTCAACGAAATTCTCAAGGCTTACGTCTTCGAAGTCTCCAAGCAACTTTCGGTCTATGTAGGTCTTATCATCACCAACTGTATCCTCATGGGTCGTCTCGAAGCCTTCGCCCTCGGCAACAAGCCCTGGCCCGCCTTCCTCGACGGTCTCGGAAACGGTCTCGGTTACGCCCTCATTCTCCTCATCGTCTCCGTACTCCGCGAGCTCCTCGGCTCCGGTACGCTCCTCGGCTACAATCTGCTCGGATGGGCCGAACAATATGGGTATATGAACTGCGGCTTCTTTGTCATGCCCGCTGCTGCGCTGATTATCATCGGCTGCATCATCTGGTATCAGCGTGCCAAGAATCCCGAACTCCAAGAACAAGCTTAATCCCCTTTATCTATGGAATACCTCAATATATTCATCAAGGCGGCGTTCATCGACAACATGATTTTCACGCTCTTCCTCGGCATGTGTTCGTTCCTTGCCGTGTCGAAGACCGTCAAGACAGCCGTAGGTCTCGGCGCTGCCGTCACCTTCGTCCAGGTCATCACACTGCCTGTCAACTATTTGCTCAATAAGTACATACTGGCTCCCAATGCCATTGTCGAAGGGGTGGATCTCTCTTTCCTCACCTTCATCATGTTCATTGCCGTCATCGCTGCCATCGTGCAGATTGTCGAGATGGTCGTCGAGAAGTTCTTCCCCGCCCTCTATGGTTCCCTCGGTATCTTCCTCCCCCTCATCGCCGTCAACTGCGCCATCCTCGGCGGTTCGCTGTTCATGCAGCAGAAGGAGTTCTCCAACGTCCTTCAAGCCATTGTCTATGCCCTCGGCACAGGCCTCGGCTGGCTCTTCGCCATCGCATGTGTAGCCGCCATTCGTGAACGTCTTTCCTATTCCAACATTCCTGCTCCGCTCAAGGGACTCGGCATCACTTTCATCGTGACCGGACTCATGGCTATGGCCTTCCTTTGCTTCAGCGGCATTAAACTCGCATAAAACAGTATGACATCGACTATTCTTACAGCTATCGTTGTTTTCTTGGTCGTCATTCTCGTCCTCGTGGCACTCTTGCTCACGGTCAAGGCGAAACTGATGCCCGCAGGAAATGTGAAAATCACCGTCAACGGCGAACGTCAATTGGAAGCCGCTATAGGCACTACAGCCCTCAACGCTCTCCAGGCCAACAATATCTTCCTGTCCTCGGCCTGCGGCGGCGCCGCCAAGTGCGGCCAGTGCCGTTGCATCATCGAGGAGGGTGCCGGCGAAATCCTCCCCACCGAGAAAGTGTTCTTCTCGCGTAAGCAAATCAAGCAGCACTACCGTCTGGCATGCCAGTCGAAGGTGAAGCAAAATGCTGTCATCCGAGTCCCCGACGAAGTCTTCGGTGTCAAGGAGTGGGAGTGCACTGTCATCTCCAACAGCAACGTATCTTCCTTCATCAAGGAATTCAAGGTGGCTCTGCCTCCCGGCGAACACATGGACTTCATCCCCGGCTCATACGCCCAAATCAAGATTCCGAAGTACGACTGCATCGACTACGACAAGGACTTCGACAAATCGCTCATCGGCGACGAGTACATCGACTCGTGGAAGAAGTTCAACATCTTCTCCCTCAAGGCCCACAACCCCGAGGATACCGTCCGCGCCTACTCCATGGCCAACTACCCCGCCGAGGGCGACATCATCACCCTCACCGTGCGTATCGCCACTACCCCCTTCAAGCCCCGTCCGCAGGTCGGCTTCCAGGATGTGCCCACGGGCATCGCTTCGTCCTACATCTTCTCGCTCAAACCGGGCGACAAGGTCACGATGTCGGGTCCCTACGGTGACTTCCACCCCGTCTTCGACTCCAAGAAGGAAATGATTTGGATTGGCGGCGGTGCCGGTATGGCTCCCCTCCGTGCCCAGATTATGCACATGACCAAGACACTCCACACCCGCGATCGCGAGATGCACTATTTCTATGGCGCACGCTCCCTCTCCGAAGCCTTCTTCCTCGAGGACTTCTGGGCACTCGAAAAGGAATATCCCAACTTCCATTTCCACCTGGCTCTCGACCGGCCCGATCCCGTAGCCGACGAGAAGGGCATCAAATACACTGCCGGCTTCGTGGCTCCCGTGTTGGGCGAAACCTATCTCAAGCAGCACGAGGCTCCCGAGGACATCGAGTACTATCTCTGCGGTCCTCCGATGATGGCACAGACCGTGCTCGACCTGCTCGATTCGCTCGGTGTCGATCCCGAGAATATTCGCTTCGACAACTTCGGTTAATTTAACGGTCTAAGGTCGGTTAACCGTCTAAGGTCTAAGGTCTAAGGTCGGTTCACGGGTTATGGTTGAGCGCCTTTGACCTTTGACCTTTGACTTTTGACCTTTGACTTTTGACCTTTGACTTTTGACCTTTGACCTTTGACCTTTGACTTTTGACCCTAGATGAAAGTTGCTCTCATCCAACCCGCTCTCTCCGCTTCGCGCCAAGAGAACCTCAACCAACTTGCTGCCTCCGTTCGCGAGGCGGCAAGTTTGGGCGTTGATCTCGTAGTGCTGCCCGAGCTCCACAACAGTCCCTATTTCTGTCAGACCGAAGACGTCTCCCGCTTCGACCTCGCTGAACCCGTGCCCGGCCCCTCCACCGAGTTCTTCGGAGCCCTCGCCCGAGAGTGCCGTGTCGTACTCGTCTCCTCCCTCTTCGAACGCCGGGCTGCCGGTCTCTACCACAATACCGCCGTCGTCTTCGAGAGCGATGGCTCCATCGCAGGCATCCATCGCAAGATGCACATCCCCGATGACCCGGGCTATTACGAGAAGTTCTACTTCACACCGGGCGACCTCGGATTCCACCCCATTGCCACCTCCGTGGGCAAGTTGGGTGTTCAGGTCTGCTGGGACCAGTGGTACCCCGAGGGAGCACGTCTCATGGCACTTGCCGGGGCCGATGTGCTCATCTATCCCACCGCCATCGGATGGGAGCCTTCCGACTCTCCCGACGAACAACGTCGCCAGCTCGAAGCATGGCAGACCGTACAGCGCGGACACGCCGTTGCCAACGGACTTCCCGTCATCACCGTCAACCGTTGCGGCTTTGAACCGTCTCCTCTCCCGCCTCCTGCCTCCGCCACCACAGCAGCCCCACAGAGCGGCATCCCCTTCTGGGGACACAGCTTCGTAGCCGGGCCTCAGGGCGAATTCCTCGCCGAAGCCGATACCGAGCCGGAGATTCTCGTCGTCGATATCGACTTGCAACACTCCGAAGAGGTCCGCCGTTGGTGGCCTTTCCTGCGCGACCGTCGCATTGATGCCTACGGAGACCTCACCCTCCGCTTCCGCGAATAAAAGCCCTGAAGATCGGTCTAAGGTCAAAGGTCTAAGGGCTCTGCGTCCTGGTGGACGATCTAAGGTCTAAGGTCTAAGGTCTCTGCGTCCTGGTGGACGGTCTAAGGTCTAAGGTCAAAGGTCTAAGGGCTCTGCGTCCTGGTGGACAGTCTAAGGTCTAAGGTCTAAGATCCAGCCTCTCCCCCAGCCTCTCCCTTGAAGGGAAGGGGGGATGGGGTTCAAGTTTTAAACCGAAATCCTGTCTATAAGCCCACTGGCAACCTTGCCGGTGGGCTTTTGTGTGTTTTCCTTTCTATATCTTCCCTCAGGTTAACCTAAGTTATCGAACGGAATATTTCTGACAGAACTTCGGGAATCGGATTTAATCAAAAGTGGACACGTTGAGCTCTTGTTTACAATCGTTCACCCTGCAAAATCCCTACATTTAGGTATTGTGTCTTTGACGGGAAACCTTTATCTTTGCACCCGAAATTAGACTGAATGTCTAAAAAACAAACAGAAATTTGTATTAAAACATACAGAAAATGGTAAAAAATACATTGCTATTATGTGCTTTGGCCGGAACGTTCGCTTTCGGGGCAAACGCCCAGGAAGTGGCCGGCGACAGCGTTATGCAACACGTCAACGGCCATCGTTTCAGCGTCGGCGGATACGGTGAAGCCAACTACAGCCGCAACTTCTACAGCGACCACGTGAGCCGCTACAGTCAGCCTGAGGAACACAAGAACGATCCCAGTCACGGAAAGTTCGACCTTCCCCATGTGGTCGTTTATTTGGGCTACGACTTCGGCAAAGGCTGGAGCGTGGGAACCGAGATAGAATTCGAACACGGCGGCAACGGCATCGCCTATGAGAAAGAAGACGAAGAAGGCGGCGAATGGGAACAGGAAACCGAGAAAGGCGGAGAGGTGGAACTCGAGCAGTTCTGGATTCAGAAGACTTTCAACAAGATGGCCAACATACGTGCCGGCCATATCGTTGTTCCCGTGGGTCTCAACAACGCCTACCACGAGCCCCTCAATTTCTTTACCGTCTATCGTCCCGAGGGCGAGGACATCATCCTTCCCTCCACTTGGCACCAGACGGGAGTTTCCTTCTTCGGACGCTACGGCAAGTGGCGCTACGAAGCCCAGTTCCTGGCCGGCCTCAATGCCGACAACTTCACCAACACGGGCTGGATTCACAAAGGTCCCAAGTCTCCCCTTGAGTTCGACGTGGCCAACAAATACGGTGCCGCCCTCCGCGTGGATTACTACGCCATCCCCGGCCTTCGAATCGGTATGAGCGGCTACTACGGCCACTCCATCGGCAACACCTATCCCGCAGAGAAGAGCGGCGTGAGCGCAACCTACAAAGGACGTGTGGCCATCGGAAGCATCGACCTCACCTACAAGGGACACAACTGGATTGTACGCGGTCAGGCCGACTATGGCTACCTGAGCGATGCCGACCAATTGAAGAACATGTACAACCGCAAGAACTCCAAGTCGCCCTTCAAACACTCCGCTTTCGTGAGCGGCAATGCCTACGCCATCGGCATCGAGGCCGGCTACGACATCTTCTCCCAGATATCCTGTTTGCGTGCCGACGAGCAAAAGCTCTTCCTCTTCGGACGCTTTGAGAGCTACGACCCCTATGCCTCCGACACCAAGGGCACAAGTTACGGCTACACCGCCGTGAAGCGCATTGCTACGGGTATCAACTACTACCCCGTCAAACAGGTGGTCATCAAGGCCGAGTACAGCCACCGTTTCCTTGACAGCAAATACAACAACGAGCCAGCTCTCAACATCGGTGTCGCCTATCAGGGATGGTTCCTCTGATTGTTTATGGATTTATTCATTATTTAAATATTTAATATCCACTCATTTTTAAAATTAAAAGAAATGAAATTAAAAAAGTACTTAATTTGGTCTGTAGCACTTGTAATGGGTGCAGTAACCGCATCATCCTGCAGCGACAGCGATGACGACAATGACAATGACAAAGACACCACCGAATTCAACATTGTCAAGACAACTCCCATTGTTGACGAGACAAGTTATGCCTCCAACACCGTCGAGGCCAACTACAGCGACAAGACATTCGGCAACGAAGCAATGGATGCCTGCGACGACCTCGCCATTCAGCTGGTAGCCGCCAACGCCGTTATCGGCAATGCCCTCCTCACCGAAACTCAGGAGGCCTATCTCTACAAAGTGCTTGAGACGGTGGTCGATAACGTTATCGTACCCACCTACACCAAGCTGGCCGACGATACCGAGGATCTGGAGAAGACGCTCAAGGGTCTCACCGTGAGCACCATCACCCAGGCTCAAATCAACAAGGCCTGTGAGGATTTCAAGAGTGCCCGCGAGAACTGGGAACGCTCCGAGGCTTTTCTGGGAGGTGCTGCTGCCGATTTCGACATCGACCCCACCATCGACTCCTGGCCCCTCAACCGTTCGCTCCTGCTCGACTATTTCCACAACGGCATGAACGACGAGATGCTTGACGATGCCACCATCCTGGGCTTCCACGCTCTTGAGTTCATCCTCTTCCGCAACGGCCAGCCCCGCAAGGTTGCCGAGCTCAAGGCCAACGACACCTACACCGGTTTCAGCGACATCACGGGCGAACAGGAACTCGCCTATGCACAGACTATCTGCACACTCCTCAAGGAACGCACCTTCCAGCTCCAAGTGGCTTGGGAGGGAGAGTTGGATGCTTCACGCACTGCCGTTGTGAAGGCTGCCGGTCTGGAATACACCACCGAGAAAGGTCTTTCCTTCGGCGAAAACATGAAGCTCGCCGGCCTGTCTTCCAAGAGCACCTTCGCCAGCCTCACCGATGCCATCTCCCAACTTCTCGCCGATGACGAGGGCTCCTGTTTCGGCATCTGCAATGAGGTGGGCACCGCCAAAATTGCCAACCCCTTCGCCAATTCCGACATCGCATACGTGGAGTCTCCCTACAGCTACAACTCCATCACCGATTTCCGCGACAACATCCGTTCGATTCGCAATATCTGGCTCGGCTCTACCGACCGCACGGCCAATGACTACAGTTTCCACACGTTCTTCGCAAGCGTAGGCTCTGACCTGGTTAATACAGCTGTCGAGGGCGCTTATCTCAACGCCATTGAGAGCATCTCCAACATGCCCTCTCCATTCGTCAAGTACTGCAGCGTTGTCTGGGGTAAGGATTTCGATGATCCCGAGAACTGGGAATCCATCACTGAGGAAGAATAATCTCCCCTCGGAACCCATCCAATTGTAAGCGCCTCGCTCCCTCATTGAGCGAGACGCTTTCTGACCCTTAACCCACTTTCGGTTAACGGTTAACGGTTAACGGTTAATGATTTATGGTTTTAACCATGCACCGTGAACCAAGATGTTATCCATACTATTCATACTTCTATGTACAAAACCCAACTTTCAAAACTGACTCTCGCCTTCCTGCTGGCTCTTCCTCTTGCGACAGCCTGCTCGGACAGTGACAACGACAACAACGGACTCGGCGGATTGACCCAAAAGGACGATGTGTTCGGCAAAGCCACAGGCAACTTCACAGCCGAGGAATGGTATCCCGGCGGTGAACTGGGCACTACCGAGAAGGCCAGCTATTCGGCCGCAGCACCTGCGGTAGTACAGATTGCCGGCATGGAGAACGACTTCAACACCGGCGAGGATTTCTTCGAACACCTCTACACCTTTGATGTGGCTCCCCGCAAAGGTCTCGGCCCCGCCTGGGTACGCAACGGCTGTATTGCCTGCCATCCCAACTACGGTCACGGCAAGCGCCAGACCGAGTATCGTGCCAACACCATCGGCAACGGCTATCTGCTCGTGATTTATCATCCCGACAACAATGCCTATATCTCCGAGGTGACCGGTATGCCCCAAACGGCTGCCATGCAGCCCTTCAAAGCTCCTATCGACGAGAATCAGATTACCATCGACTGGAAGACGGTTAGCGCGATGGAGAGCGGTCTGTCGATGACTTTCCCCGACGGGGAGAAATACGAGCTCATCTATCCCGAGGTGACCATTCCCCAGTCGGCGTTCAACACCAACCCCAAGCCCGAGAACTACGAGGTGCGCCTCGAATCGACCATCGGCATCTATGGCACAGGTCTGCTTGACGCCCTCGACGACGAGGACATCGAAGCACAGTGGCGTCAGGAAGCCAAATACCTCGAACTCAATCCCGCCATGTGGGACCAGGGGGCCGATGCCTTCAAAGCCTCTGCCTACTACAGCGCTCCCTACAACAACACCGGAACCCATCGCGGCAGTCACGGCCCGCTGAAACGTTTCACCTACGCCATGACCCGCGGTTCCCTGCAGGACGGTGCCGGTGCCAATGCCATCTGGAACATCACCAACGTGACCCGTTCCGACCGTCACTGGCTCTACACCACAACGGCTTGGGCCAAGGCTCAGAGCGAAGACCCCGAGGTCATCAGCTACATCAAAACCCACGGTGCCTCTGAGAGCAATATCCTCCACCCCTACTACGCCGACGGAACCGACGAGGGTATCGCAGCCCGCGTCTATGAGATTCTCAACACGCCTTCCGTAGCCTACAAGGAGACCTTCGAGAAATATCTGCTCAACGATGCCTACTACAACGGGGAAGAAGAGATGAGCGACAAACAGTACTACCAGTTCATGGTTTGGCATCGAGGTCTCGCCGTGCCTGCTGCCCGCAATCTCGATGACCCCGAAGTACAGCGCGGCAAGGAACTCTTCACCGATATGGGTTGTGCACGCTGCCATCGTCCTTCCTGGACCACCGGCGATGACGATCTCTGGATTGACGCCTCCATCAAGGCTTATGCCGCAAGCATCGGCAAGGATGCCAAGAGCATCATGCCCCGCTTCCAGAAGCAGACCATCTGGCCCTACACCGACATGGTGCAGCACCGCCTGTGGATGAAGAACGACATACGTACCGGTTGGTGCCGCACAACGCCCCTCTGGGGTCGCGGCCTCTCGCGCCGTCTCACCGGTGCCGACGACCGTCTGCACGACTGTCGTGCACGCACCGTCATTGAGGCCATCATGTGGCACGGCTACTCCAAGCAGTCCGATGCCTACAGCGCTACCGAGAAGTTCTACAACCTCCCTGCCGAAGACCGTGAGGCTGTAGTCAAGTTCATCGAGGCCATTTAACGAATGAAGAAACTCCTCATCTCCCTCTACGTGGTGGTGGTAGCCGTATTGGCTGCCGCCACCATTGTCGAAAAATATCAGGGCTCACCCTACGTCTCTACCCACATCTACGGGGCCTGGTGGTTCTCTCTCCTGTGGGCCGCACTGGCCGCTGTGGCTGTGGTTTGGATGATACGTCAGAAAATGCGCCGATGGTATCTCATTGCCCTCCACACCTCCTTTCTGGTCATCCTCCTGGGCGCGTTGCTCACCCACCTCACTTCCTGGCAGGGCACAGTCCACCTCCGCGAGGGAGAAATCACCCGCCACTACACCGACCCTGACGGACGGGAATGCGAACTGTCCTTCTCATTGCGACTCGACAGTTTCGCCGTCCGTTACCACGAAGGCACCCTTGCCCCTTCCGACTATGAATCGCGGTTCACTGTCATCGACGGCTCTCATGAGACGGAAGCATCCGTTTCGATGAACCGCATCTTCTCCCATCGCAACATACGGTTCTACCAGAGCAGCTATGACCTCGACTCGCGGGGTTCGTTTCTCTCGGTCAATGCCGACCCCTGGGGCATTCCCGTCACCTATTTCGGCTACGGTCTCCTCTTCCTGTCATTGATTTGGATGCTCCTCACCCCCAAGGGCGCCTTCCGTCAGCTGCTGCGCAGTCCCCTGCTTCGCAACGGTGCGCTGTGTCTTTTGCTGTTGGGGGTCTGCTCCGGAGAGGTTTCCGCGGCTCCGCGTGTCCTGCCCCGCGAGACGGCCTCGCAATTCTGTGAGCTCCACGTGCTCTACGGCGACCGCATCTGCCCCCTCCAGACCTACGCTCTCGATTTCACCAAGAAACTCTGCGGACGGCGTCACTACGGCTCCTACACCGCAGAACAGGTCTTCACGGGCTTCCTTTTCTTTCCCGACGACTGGTACGACGAACCCGTCCTCCGCATCAAGGGAGCCGAACTCCGCGCCTCGCTTCACCTGCCCGACCATGCTTCGGTCAACTATTTCATCAACTCCGGAGGCTACCGTCTGGCTCCCCTCGTTCAGGAATACTGGCAGGGCAATCACGACGAGCTCCACAAGCAGGCCAACAATGTTGACGACCGTCTCATGCTCATCATGGATCTGCGCGAACACAAGCCGCTCCGTCTTTTCCCCGTCTCTTCTGCGACAGGCGCAGTCTCGTGGATTTCTCCCGCCGACGCCTTGCCGGCATCGGTCGATGGCGAACACGGCAAATACATCACGCAGGTGCTCCAATGGCTTGCGCGCGACATACAGGGCGGTGAGTGGGAACGTACCGGCGAAGGCATCCGCCGCCTTCACGTCTATCAGCTCCGCTTCGGAGGCAAGAGCGTGCCCTCCCCCCTTCGTTCCCGTGCTGAGAGGCTCTACAACGGTATTCCTTTCGCCACGATTCTGTTCATGCTCAATCTCACGATGGGCTTCCTCACCCTTGCACTCTTCATTTGGCGACTTTCTGCCGAACGGGCCGGACGTAAGAGCCGCGTTTTGGGATATGTGTCCTACGGCATTCTCGCCCTCTCCTTCCTGACACTGACGCTCTGTGAGTCGCTTCGCTGGATTGTGTCGGGCACCATTCCCCTGTCCAACGGCTACGAGACGATGCTCTTTGTGGCGTGGCTCGTGATGCTCATCACCCTCATTGGCTATCGGAGGTTCCACATCCTGCTCACCTTCGGATTTTTGCTCTCGGGCTTCTTCCTGCTTGTGAGCCACATCTCCCAGATGGACCCCAAAATCGGACACGTGATGCCGGTACTCAACTCGCCGTTGCTCACGGTGCATGTCAGCATCATCATGATGTCCTACGCCCTCCTGTCGCTTACATTCTTCTGCGGTATCACGGCCCTCTTCCTCCCACGTCAGCGGGAAGCACTCGCCGCCCTCAGCCGCCTCTTCCTCTATCCCTCCCTCTCGGCAATGGGACTCGGCATTTTCGTTGGCGCCATTTGGGCCAACATCTCATGGGGTACCTATTGGAGCTGGGACCCCAAGGAAACCTGGGCGCTGATTACCTTCATGATTTATGCCGTCGTAGTGCATACCCAGACGCTCCCCGTCTTCCGCCGCCCCCTCACCTATCATCTTTATATGGTCTTCGCTTTCCTGAGCATTCTCATGACTTACTTCGGTGTCAACTATTTCCTCGGAGGCATGCATGCATACGCTTGACGAAGTCCCAACAACACAGCTTTGCCATTCTTGTGTCAAAGGAGCCAATCGGCTCAAGAACCTGTTCAGACACAAGTAAAAATTCAATTCAAGTATGGAAACAAAACAATTCAAAGCCGCCCTCTTCGACCTTGACGGCACATTGATAGACACCGAAGGCCAATATTCTGTCTTTTGGGGCGAAATAGGCCGGCGCTATCATCCCGAGATACCCGATTTCAGCAATATTATCAAGGGCACTACGCTCACTCGGATTCTCAACACCTACTTCCCTCCAGAGACTCATAAGGATGTTGTTACCCAGCTCGATGCCTGGGAGGCTCAGATGAAATATGAATTTGTGGTGGGTGCCGAAGCATTTGTGCGCAACATCCGCTCCCGCGACGTGAAGTGCGCCATAGTGACAAGCTCCAACGGCAAAAAGATGGAGAGCCTGCGCCGTTGCATCCCCCGATTCGACAACCTCTTCGACCGTGTGCTCACCGCCGAGATGTTCACCGCCTCAAAACCGGCCCCGGACTGCTATTTGCTGGGAGCCCAAGTGTTTGGTGTCGAAGTCGGCGAATGTATCGTCTTCGAGGATGCCCTCTCCGGACTCGAAGCCGGAATGCGTGCCGGCATGTTCACCATCGGATTCCCCACGACCAATCCGCGCGATGTAATACAAACCCGTTGCAGCCTCGTCGCCGACAGTTTCACCGAACTCAACTACGACCTGCTCAACCGCCTCCTGCTCGACAGACCACAATAAACAGGTGTTGTCATTCCCATCATCTACTGAATGTTCACAAAGCGAAAATGACAAACGGCTCACATTGACCCGTCTTGCACATTCGGCTTGTAAAAAATATCGGCTCAGAGCCAGACCGACATTTCCTGCTGGACTTTCTGGGCAGCTGCGGCTGCAGCCTGTGCGAAATCGCGGTCGGAAGAAGCGTAGATGATGGCGCGCGAGGAGTTGACCAGAAGGCCGCAGTCGGAGGTCATACCGTTCTTGACGACAGCCTCTAAGCTTCCGCCCTGAGCACCGATGCCGGGCACGAGGAGGAAGTGGGTGGGCACAATCTGACGCACCTTCTTGAACTCCTCCCCTTGGGTGGCACCGACAACATACATCATGTTGCGGTCGTTGCCCCACTGTTTAGACACGCGGAGCACTTCTTCGAAGAGTTCGCCCTCAGGCTCCGTACGGAGACCGAGGTGCTGGAAACTGAAAGAACCCTTGTTGCTGGTAAGCGCCAAAAGTATGACCCACTTGCCTTCGTACTCAAGGAAGGGCTGCACGGAGTCGTCACCCATGTAGGGCGCTACGGTAAGCGAATCGACATTGTATGCCTCGAAGAAGGTGCGGGCGTACATCTTGGAGGTGTTGCCTATGTCGCCGCGTTTGGCATCGGCAATGACAAAGTGGTCGGGATAGTTCGTTCTGAGATATTTTACGGTCTTCTCGAAGGCCAACATTCCCTTGATGCCTGCACTCTCATAGAATGCGAGATTGGGCTTGTAGCTGACGCAATAGGGAGCCGTTGCATCTATAATGGCTTTGTTGAAAGCGAAGACAGGGTCTTCCTCCGACAGCAGATGCTGTGGAATCTTCCTGATGTCGGTGTCTAACCCGACACACAGGAAACTCTTCTTTGCACGGATTTGTGCCACCAGTTCTTCTCTTGTCATTGTTTCTGAAGTTTGATTTTGCCGTTGGAGATTACAAGACCCTTATAGTCGGCGGAGACACGCTGCCCGCAGAGGTTGAAGACTGCAGGGGAGCCGGCAGTTGGGAAGAAACGAACCTCCTCGATGCCGTCGGTGCTTACCTCACGGACCTCGACATATAAGATACCGCTCTCGCCGCTGCCGCGTTCTATTTTGTGTTCGCCGGGCTGAACGTTCTCGATGGTGTAGAGACGCACACCGGTGCTGCCTGCGGGAGTTGTGGCGCTGTTCACACTGAGCTCGGTTCCGTCCAGTTTGATGGTGTGTGTGCTCCATGTGGATTGCACAATGAGCACAGTCGCCGTTTGGGTATTGGTGAACAGAATTGCGGTCGAGCCCTCCATCTTCAAGCCGGAGCCGAATTGCATACCGTCGTAAGTGCCGGCGAACTTGGAGTTGAAGTTGTGCTTGCCGTCGCCGTAAGAGAAATAACCCGGAGTTGATTCAATGTCAGAGCCATTGAAACTGACGGAGTAAATCTTGTCTTGGTCGTTCTGTCCCGAGTTGCCGTTACCGCCTGCCGAGAGCGTGTTGAGGGCCTCCACTTTGGTGCCGTCCTCGCGGGTGTAAGGTGGATAGTATTCACCGGCAGGCTCGTCGGCATCGGCGTTGCCTGCGAGCATGATGTCCTGTACCAGAGAGTTGGCATAAACCTCAAAGTTGGTGTAGTACTTGAGCGTGTCGATGGTATAGGCAGCTCCGTCGCTGGCGTTGTTGGGGTTCAGCCCATTGGCCTTTTCCCATGCGTCGGGCATACCGTCGCCGTCGCTGTCAAAGCCGGCTGCACGGGCTCCTGTGCCGAAAGTGGCCTCGGTATAACCGTTCACGTCGCTGACCTTGTCGATACGGCCCCAGGTGGGTGTGCAGCTGTAGGTCTTCCCGTCTTTCACATAACTTGTGACCGACCCTTTGTAGGTTGCCGTTCCGATCAGGGCCTCCCTGAAATAGCGTTCGTCCACATCGTCTAAGTAGAGCGATGCGCCCGAGTAGGCGAGCACCTTGTTGTAGGCATTCACTGCCGAATGGGTTGTCACTTCGCCGGTGGGAGCCGGTTCGTCCAATTGCATACTGATACAGTCGGTTCCGGCCGAGTTCTTGACGTAGGTTTCATTCTCGCCGTTGTAGTGGTTGGGGTCCGGACTGTATCGTTTGCCGTTAATTACATACGTACCATCATCGTAATTCATATAGTTCCAGCCCGCATTGGAAGTGTTGTTGATGCGATTGCCGCTCAGGTAGTAACGGCTGGTCATGGTCCAATAGATGGGATAGCCCGAAGCATTGCCGCTGGCACCCACGGTCACCGTTGTCAGGCGTGTAGTGGAGCTGGCAGGACCTGTCTTGTAGTAGTTGTTCACCATGTTAATCTTGCCGCCGCCGGGACCTCCGTAGCATCCGTTGCCGCAGTTGTAAATCACGCAGTTGCGGAAATCGACATTCTCGGCCTGCACTGCGTTCTCCCACTTGTACTCAGCATACTTGGTGTTGCCGGTATAGCCCGTCCAGTTGTAGCGTGCGCCGTTGAAGCGGGGTGTTCGGTTGGAGTGGTGGATGAGCAGGTTATGGTGGAACGAGGCCAACTTGCCTCCCCAGATGCCGCCGTAGCCGTGCGGTCCTTTGGAATGGCCCGAGTGCATCAGACTCTCGCCTATGGTGCTCCACTGCATCGTGAAATTGTTGTTGTCGTAGAACGAGGCCGTCTCGTCGATGCTCCATGAGAAAGAACAATGGTCAATCATGATACCGGTGTAGTGGCGTGCCGTTGAAGCATCGGCACCATCGGCTTCGGCTCTTTTGGCTTCGTCAGTCTCTGCGTCGATGATTTTCTCTTGCCCCAATCGGCAACGTATGAACCTGATGACGATGTTGTTTCCGTGAGGATTGACGGTGTAGTAGCGCAGGGTGATGCCCGGCTCGGGAGCCGTCTGGCCGAGTATGGTGGTGTTGGCACCTATGTTGAGGTCACTGGAGAGAGCAATTACGCCGCCTACGTCGAAGACGACAATCTTCTTGTCACTGCCGTTGACCGCAGCACGCAGAGAGCCTGTGCCGGAGTCGTTGAGATTCGTAACGTGGATGACCTTGCCCCCGCGACCGCCGGTCACATAACGGCCATGACCCTCTGCACCGGGGAATGCAGGCACCTGTGCTTCAGCCTGCATGCCGACGAGCGCTGCAAGGAAAAGCGTGAATGCGAAAAACAAATTCTTCATTTTGTGGATGTATTATGAGTTATTGGGTTTGAACTGGCTACAAAGATAAAGATTTATTTTCAAATTGCAAATATTTTCGGCAGTTTTAACAAAAAAAACGGGCAAAAAAGCGCATTATACGCTCAGATGATTGTTTCAGAGGGAAAATTTGAACGTTCCGCCCACCTTGAGCCAACGTCCGGGCTGGGGTATGAAGGAATAGTCGAAGTAGGTATGGTCGGTGAGGTTGTTGCCGTCGATGAAGGCCGACCAGCGGTCGTCGTTCCAGACCAACCGTCCGTCAAGCAAACCGTAAGGACGGTTGCCGTCGCCCACGCGCTGCTGCCAACGCCAGGAAAGCGAGAGCGAGAGGCGGCGCCAAAGGTGCCAGTCGGAACTGACAACGACCTTGTTGCGGAGATACTCCATCGCGTACTTGGAGCTGACGACGGGACGGTAATAGTCAATATCCTCGTTGATGTAGGCCCAACGGGCGGACAGGCGGGTGAGCGGTGACGATTCCCAAATCTCGGCAGGAAGCCAGTCAACAGAGGTTTCCACACCGGCATTGTCGAGACGGAAGTTTCCGCTGCGATAAATCCACTCGGAAGACAGGACACCTGCGGCTTCGGAGGCATATACCACCCAATCTATCATGTCGCTTTTGTGGCTGTAGAAAAACTGAGCTTCGGCACGCCAGCCGGGAGTACGGTAGCGGGCGCCGAGCGAGAAGTCGGAGGTCCGTTCGGGAGAAAGGTTCGAATTGCCCTGAATGCCTGTTCCGCTGTAATAGAGATCGGTGAATGTGGGCATACGCAGCGCCATGTTCCACGAAGCAAAGAGCTTCCAGTCGCGGGCAGGATGCCAGGCAATATCGACACCTGGATAGAAACGCCAGCGGTGGTCGAGACCCGAATTGCGATTGGCCAGAACACCGAGCGAGACGGTCCATGAGCGGAGAATCAAGTTGTGTTCGAAGAAGGCCGAGAGATTGGTGCGGTCGTCTCCATATTTATACAGGATATCACTCTGTCCGTCGGCTCCTCCTGTGGAAACCCACTCGGACTCGTCGCGGACCTTGCCCAGTTTGGTCGAAAGAATGCCCTCATTTCTCATCTCGACACCGAACGAAGTCTTTCCCCAGCGGGACGTGAACCAGGCATTGAGTGCAAGGCCGTAGGTATCGACCTGATGGAAATTCTCGCCGGCGGGAGAATCGCGGTGCCACTGATAGTGGTCGTACCAGCGATTCCAATAAATCTGCGGAGCGAGGTGAAGACGACCGGCCTGCGTACGGACGGAAAGCGCTGCCATGTAGCGTTCGTTGCTCTCCCACTGGTCGGTGGACGCTGCACCGTAGAAGGTGTTGGCACCGTAGGGCTTGTAGCTGTAGCCCAATTGGAGCTCTGCCGAAGTGGAATCGACGAGAAGCGAGCCCTGATAGAAAGCGCGTGTCTGGCGGCTGTCGCTGTTGGGGGTGGCTCCGTCGGTGCGGGCATAACCGCCCGAGAGCCTGTGGGTCATCCTGCCTTGCGTTCCGGCTTTGTGGCTCTTGGCGAGACGCAGATTGCCCTCGACATAGCCGTACTCGCCCCCCTCAAGCATCACACTGCCCTCGTCGGCATCGCGACGGGTGACGATGTTGATGACACCCGTGAAAGCCGACGTGCCGAAGACACGCGCTGCAGGACCTTCGAGCACCTCGATGCGCTCGATGTCTCCGGGCGAAAGCGGGAAGTCGGCCGTAAGGTGGCCGGTGTGGGGCGATGAGATGTTGACACCATTGAGGAGAACGGTAACCTGGTCGAAGGTTCCTCCGCGCACGGAGATATCCGTTTGGACACCTCCCTCTCCTCGCTGACGCACATCGACACCGATGAGGTTTTCAAGCAAATCGTTAACACTGGGTGCCGCCTGCGCCGCTATCTCAGTGGCGGAGAGCACCGTTACCATACGGGGAGCCTGTTCAGCCGTGAGCGGCACGCGGGAGCCCAAGACCTCGACAGCATCGAGGTCGAACACAAGCGAGTCGCCGTCGGCCACAAGAACGGGCCTCGTGATGCCGGCAGGAGCCTCAGCGGTTTTGGCTTTGAGCGATACACTCTGTAGCATCGCTACGGCCAAAGTACCCACAGCAATGACGCGATGGAGGCTTTGGAAGCTGGCATAGGAAGCACGCGAAAAACGCTTCCATTTGACGGAGTTTGTTGCAGTTTTGTTTGTCATAAATAGGATTTTGAAGCGCATAATGCACTTTTTTGCCCAAAATCGGGGGCAAAGATACGATTTTTTTTGGAGATTTCAAAATTTTTTCGTACTTTTGCGGAGAAAATTGCAAAAAATGTACGCACGATTTCATATAGATTATGCCACAGAGTGGGGCGAACAGCTCTGTCTCTTTATCGGCAACAAGCCTCATGAGGGCGAAGGACTGAGGGTGGGTGCCATGTTGCTCAACAGCGACGGACGCTCCGGATGGTTCGGACAGTTGGATGCCAACAAGTTTGTGGGCAACGCCTACCACTATGCCGTCGTGAGAGACGGAATCGTGGCTCGCACCGAATGGGGCGACGGCCATTTCATCCCGTCGTTGGCCTCGATGAGCCTCTCTCCCAACACACCGGCCAACCGCGTGCTCCATATCTACGACGGCTGGCAGACGAATCCGGTGGATCAACCCTTCTACTCGGCAGCCTTCACCGAATCCATCTTCACCCACAGACATCGCAACGGCAGCATGGCCCAGGAACCGGCTTACCATCGCGGTCAGGCCAACACGCTGACTTTCCTCTGTGAGGCAGCGACGGTGAGAAAGGGAATGGTGCTGGCCATCTGCGGCAACCAGCCGGAACTGGGCAATTGGGATCCGAAGAAAGCCGCCGTGATGGATGCCACCCAGCAGCCTACATGGCGTCTGTCGCTTGACAGAGACGACCTGACGTTCCCGATGCTCTACAAATTCGTCCTCCTCGACGAGAAGACACACGACTTCGTGGCGTGGGAAGATACGCCCAACCGATACTTCGACCCCGGGACGCTGACACCCGGTGACAGCGTGATAGTGAGAGACCTCTATTTCAACTCGCCGCTGAATCCCTGGCGCGGGTCGGGAACGGCCATTCCCGTCTTCTCGCTGAGGAGCAAATCGTCGTGCGGCATCGGCGACTTTGCCGACCTGAAGCTGATGGTCGATTGGGCCGAGAAGACCGGACAGAACGTCATACAGCTCCTCCCTGTCAACGACACCACGATGACACGGACGTGGAAAGACAGCTATCCCTACAACTGCAACTCGACATTCGCCTTGAATCCGTCGTATGTGCGGCTCGAAGCCATAGGCCAACTCAAGGACGAGAAAGAGCGCAAAGAATATCAACACAAGCGACTGATGCTGAACCGCCTTCCATCGGTGGATTACGAGAAAACCGTAGAGCTCAAGTGGGATTACTTGCGCAAGATATACAAGCAGCAGGGTGCTGCCGACATGGATACCGATGCATACCGCTCGTTCCAGGAACTCAACAGCGAATGGCTGGAGTCGTATGCCCTGTGGTGCTACCTCCGCGACAAATACAAGACACCGGATTTCCACCTTTGGAAAGAAAGTCACTATGAACCCGGTCTGACCGAGAAACTGAACCTCAGTGCTGCGGCCAGAAAAGAGGTGCAGCTCCACAAGTGGCTGCAATATCACCTGCACCTGCAACTCTCGGAAGTGAGAGACTACGCCCACGCTCACGGCATCATCCTGAAGGGCGACATCCCCATCGGCATTTCGCGTTGCAGCGTCGATGCGTGGGCCACCCCCCAACTCTTCCACATGGACTCGCAGGCAGGAGCTCCGCCAGATGCTTTCGACCGCAACGGACAGAACTGGAGTTTCCCAACCTACAACTGGGAGGAAATGGAACGCGAGGGCTTCCGCTGGTTCCGCAACCGATTCGTCCAGATGGCCCGTTACTTCGATGCCTACCGCATTGACCATATTCTGGGATTCTTCCGCATTTGGGAAGTGCCCGAGAACGCCGTTCAGGGCATCTTGGGTCATTTCAATCCCGCCATGCCGCTCTCGCCCGACGAGATGCAGAACCTCTACGGCTTCCGCTTCGATTGGGAAAGGGACGTGATGCCATACGTGACTGATGAAATACTGGACGAAATCTTCGAGCATGACGCACGATACATCGAACAGACCGTAAAGCGTAAATTTCTCGAGATTCCGCTCAAGAATCCAACCCTGCCCCAAGCTCCCCAAACACCCAAAGTGCGCGGTGCCTACGAGAGCAGCGTGGAAGCAGCTACCGCAGAGGAACAGCCCACGACAACGGAATCCGCTGCCACCGAAAAGCCGACTGCGCCGAAACACTATCGTGTGACACCCCGATTTGCATCGCAGCGCGGCTGTCAGGGTTATTTCCAGAAACGTCCGGCCGAGGAACGCGGACATCTGAAGCAGATGTTCCGGATGCTCGACGAAGTTCTCCTCGTGGAGGATCCACGCCACAGGGGAACGTTCCATCCGCGCATCAACGGCATGGACACGCTGTCGTTCCGAGCTCTCCCCGCCGACCAACAGGAAGCCTACCGCAAAATGCATGAAGACTTCTACTACCACAGGCATGAAGCCTTCTGGGAGGAATCGGCCATGAAGAAACTGCCGGCATTGGTTCGTGCCACCAAGATGCTGTGTTGCGGCGAAGACCTGGGCATGATTCCGCAGTGTGTCCACAAGGTGATGTCAGACCTCAGAATCCTGACACTGGAAGTACAGCGCATGCCCAAGACGTGGGATGAATTCGGCGACCCGGCCTCCTATCCTTACTACAGTGTCTGCACCACATCGAGCCACGACTTGAGCAACCTGCGTGCCTGGTGGACCGAGAATCCCGAAGCTTCGCAACGATTCTACAACAATATACTCCACTGCGTGGGCGAAGCGCCCAAGGCAGCCGACGGATGGGTAGTGCAGAAGATTGTGGAACAGCATCTCTGCTCGCCCGCCATACTCTGTATTCTCCCCTTGCAGGATTGGCTGGGAATGGACGAAAATCTACGCTATCCCGTGCCTGAAGACGAACGCATCAATGTGCCTGCCAATCCCGACAACTACTGGCACTACCGTATGCATCTCAATCTCGAGGACCTGCTCAAAGCCGACGATTTCAACCGCCTCGTCCGTGAACTCATCAAGAAATACGACCGGTAAAAAACAGCAACACCGGACCCTCGAAACAACGACTAACAACATAACAAAAAATGAAAAAAATTCTTCTCAGCGCAGCCCTCGTTTTCGGGCTGACCTCAGTGCCCCAGACAATGGAGGCACAAAGTTTTCTGAACAATGTGCTTGGTGCTTTGTCAGGCGCATCATCTTCATCCTCCTCTTCGTCTTCCAACGACAACAACACGTCCTCTTCATCGTCCTCGCAGAATGTGTTGGGCAACATCCTCAACAGCGTGACATCCAGCGTGACGGGTTCCAATTCGTCGGAAGTCGGAAACATTTTGGGAAATGTGATTTCGGCCGTAACAGGCGACATGACCACGACGGCAGCCTCCGTTGTGGGCACGTGGAAATACACCGAACCCGCCGTACAGTTTGAAAGCGAAAACCTGCTCACCAAAGCCGGCGGAGCCGCAGTGGCAGAGAAGGTGGAAGCCAAGTTGGCCAAATACTATAAGGTAGTGGGCATCAAGGCCGGCACACTGACGTTCACATTCAATGAGGACGGCACATGCAGCTACGGTGTAGGCTCACGCAGCCTCTCGGGCACCTATACTTTCGACAAGGAGACCAAGACCATCACCATCACGACCACAACGGGAATGAGTGTGAAGACGTATGTGACGGTATCTGGATCGACGATGAGTCTCTGTTTCGACGCATCGAAACTGTTGACACTCTTCACAACCCTGAGTTCCAAGTTCTCGTCACTCTCCACCATTTCCAGCCTCGCATCCAACTACGACGGCATGAAGGTAGGCTTCAAGTTCGCAAAATAAACAAGGTATGGAACGCCATATCCAGACCCTCATTCTCGGCGGAGGACCTTCGGGCATCTCCGCCGCTATTTTATTGCAGAAAGCCGGACTTAAGAATCTGGTGATAGACCGCGCTGTCTTTCCGCGCAACAAGGCGTGTGCCGGTCTCGTCACCCTCAAGACCTACAATCGGCTGCGTCATCTGATGGAAGAGAAGAGCGAAGCCGAAACGGCGTCCCTCTTTTGTGACAGCACCGACAAGGTGAGCGTCTATAAGGGTAACAGCCGGCTGTGCGCCACCGAGGCAGGAACGGGTTACCGGCTTGTGCGGCGGCGGCAGTTTGATGCCCAAATGGTGCAATACTACAAACAGCTCGGAGGCACGATGCTCGAAGGACAGAACAACTACACCGTTGACATTGAGCACCGAACGGTCATCCTGAATGATGCCGACAACACCCGGCTGCACTATGAATACCTCATCGGAGCCGACGGAGCCAAGAGTACCCTGAGGAGGCAACTCGGTCTCCCCATATCCCAAATGGGTCTGAGCCTGGAGACACATGTCCCCAAAACGGAATGCCCTTTCCCCACCGACGAGGTGCGCATAGCTTTCGGTGTGATTGAGGGCGGCTATGCCTGGATATTTCCTTCGGGCAAGGATGTGTGCATCGGCATCATCAACACCTACCGGGCCGGCTATAACTATCGCCAAACGCTCAGCGACTATTTGACGGCGCTGGGACTTGATGCATCACGTTACGAACTGCGCGGAGCATACATCCCCTACGGCGATGTGACTGCCACGAAGGGAATGCCCCGCAATGTGCTCCTGGTGGGTGATGCGGGAGGATACGTGGACCCGCTGGTAGGTGAAGGACTCTATCTGGCACTCACCTCCGGCACCTTTGCGGCACAATCGCTCATCGCCGGCCGTCCCGAAGACTTTGAGAAAAACATGAAGCCACATGTACGGAGCATAAGGCAGGGACGCGTGCTCCGCGACAAGTTCTATACACCCCGCGTGCTCGACTTTTTCTACCGCAATATCCGAGGTCGCGAACGTTTCCTCCGCTTCTTCTGCGACCACCATATATCCACCGACCTCTACCCCACCACCTATGTGGGCCTCATCAGGCTGCTTTGGGGTTACAAGAGGCAATGACTGCATTTTCTGCACCGGGGGAAATGTCCAGGGACAAAGAACAGCGGCTACTGCGTTATTTTCAGGTCAGAGAAACATTCCCGGGGAGTCAGAAAACTGTCAATTCGTTGTTCCAATTTGCGGCAAGCTTTTGACACTTGTCAATTCGTTGTTCCAATTTGCGGCAAGCTTTTGACACTTGTCAATTCGT
>FLNY01004249.1_pt1 | contig 72577 bp, 60 predicted proteins | sample 1140381 | NCBI WGS metagenome assembly FLNY01 (sample SAMEA3878172, study PRJEB12797) | bioreactor metagenome | biome: Moose rumen | place: Sweden | collected 2011-10
GTCAGGGTGTTGGTATGCCTTGTTCGATGCAGGCGGTTCAGTATTCTGTTTTGTCAGATTTTTCATCCCAATCCCTGAAGGCTTGCAGTGCTTCGTCGCGCATGAAGTTCTCTGTGGGAATGGTGCGCTCGGACATGGGCCGCTCTATTTCCTCGTAGATGAATTTGTCGCCGAAGTGGATATCCTCTGCGTCCTGCTTGTTGTTGGCATAGCAGATGCGGCTGAGTCCGGCCCAGTAGATGGCGCTCAGGCACATGGGGCATGGCTCGCAGGAGGTGTAGATGGTGCAGCCCTCGAGCTTGAAGGAGCCCTGCTTCTGGCAGGCGGCTCTGATGGCCGACACTTCTGCGTGGGCCGTCGGGTCGTTGTTTGCGGTGACACGGTTTGTGCCGGTGGCGACCACTTCTCCGTCTTTGACGATGACGGCTCCAAAGGGCCCGCCGCCGTTTGCCACGTTCTCGATGCTCAGGTCGATGGCCAGTTGCATGAATCGCTTGTCTTGTGAAGTCATAGGGCTAATAAGGCTAATAGAGTTAATAGGGCTGATAAGGCTAATTGTGTGGAGCTATTTCTTTCCGGAACGGGTAGGGGGCTCTTTGCCGTCCTCGATGGCTTGCTTGCGGATGGCTTCGTCGAGTAGCTCCTCAAAGGTCTTGACGCGGGTCAGCTGCTCATATTCTTCCAGTATCTTGCGGTCGCGGGCGTGCTTCTTTTCCCTCTTTCTGTCCTTGATGGCAAAGGGGTGCATGATCTTGTCCGTTGCTCTTGTGCCGATCACGTCGCTCACGGAAGGGTATCCGATGCGCCCTTCCTTGTCTTTTCCTATTGCTCGGCGGATGGCTTCGTTGACGCGAAGGACGGAGTCTCCCTTCACCTCAACCTCGCGAAGCGTGTCGGTGCGAACAGTGTCGGCCGTCTGGGCACGAAGCATCCCGAAAGGCAGCACGATGAAGAATATGATAAAGAGACGTTTCATGCGTTTCGTTGTCTTTTTCGGCACAAAATTATATATTTTTTTGTGAATGACAAAAGATTTCACGAACTTTGCGCCAACCATTAACATGTTTTAATTATGTATAAGACGAAACGCATAGCAATCTTATGCCTCGCCGCATGCTTTTTTATGAGCAGCAGTATGGCGACGGACTACACCAAGTATGTCAATCCTTTCATCGGCACACAGACCGACGACACAGGAGCCCTGAGCGGCAGCACGTTCCCTGGTCCGACGATGCCTCAAGGCATGGTGCAACTCGCTCCGGAAACCGAGCAGTATGTCACATGGGACCCCTGTTGCGGCTACGACTACAACCGCGACTCCATCTTCGGCTTCACCCATACGCACCTCAGCGGCACTGGTTGCACCGACCTCATCGACATCTCCCTGATGCCCACCACCAAGCATGTCACGCCCGAACTGCTGCGTAAAGGCATCTTTGCTTTGCCCTTCAAGCACTCACAAGAGAAAGCGGCTCCAGGTTATTATATGGTTGACTTGCTTGGCGGAGAGAATATCAACGTGGAACTCTCTGCAACAGTTCATGCCGGCATCCATAAGTACACGTTCCCCGAAGGTAAGGAGCAGACCGTCATCCTCGACCTCGACCGTATGACCTTCCGTGGTGATGCCTACTACACAGGACGTCGCGCCTATCAGATTATTCAGAGCCAGATACGCATCCTCGACGACAAGACCATCGAAGGCTTCCGTGTCCTGACTGGCTGGGCTAAGCTTCGTAAAGTGTATTTCCGCATAGAGTTCTCCCGTCCCTTCGAGAGTCGTATCCTCATGGACGGCGGGCGCAATGCCGGCGGAAGCGATGTCGTCAACGGCCGAACACTCCGCGCCGCACTCCGCTTCCCCAATAATAAGAAAGATGTACTGGTCAAGGTGGCTATCTCTCCCGTTGATAACGATGGTGCCCGTGGGAATATGCAGGCAGAAGCACAGTCATGGGACTTCAACTATTATACCAAAGCCGCTCATGATGCCTGGGAGAAGGAACTCTCTACCATAGACATCGAAGGCACCGACAACCAAAAGACTATCTTCTACACCGGTCTCTACCACGTCCTCATGCAGCCCAACACCATCAGCGACGTCGATGGGCGATACATGGACACCAACTTCGAGATAAAGCAGATGCCAAAGGGACAGGCCTATCACAGCACCTTCAGCCTCTGGGACACCTTCCGTGCAGCACATCCCCTCTACACGCTTCTCTACCCGAACATCGCCGTGCAGTTCGTCCGCGATATGGTTCTGCATCATGAGACATACGGCTATCTGCCCATCTGGGACCTCTGGGGACAGGACAACTACTGCATGATAGGCAATCACGCTATACCCGTTGTGGCCGATGCCATCCTGTCGGAACTGCCTGGGCTTGATGTTGAGAGGGCATATAAAGCTATGGTGGAGAGCAGCACCCGTACGCATCCAAACAGTCCCTTCGAGGTGTGGGAAGAGTATGGCTATATGCCGCAGAACCGGCAGAACACCAGTGTCAGCATCACGATGGAACAAGCCTTCGACGACTGGTGCGTGGCAGCCATAGCAAAGAAGCTCGGCAAGACAGCCGACTACGAACGCTTCATCAAGCGCAGCGAATACTATCGTAACCTCTTCAACCCTGCCACAGGATTTTTCCAACCCAAGGACGACAAAGGCAATTGGCTGGAGCCTTTCGATCCGCTCAGCTATGAGAATCCCTGCTTCGTGGAGGGCAACGCATGGCAATATATGTGGTTCGTGCCGCAGAACCCGCAAGGGCTTATCGACCTTTTCGGCGGCGTGAAACCTTTCATCAAGAAGCTCGACGAGAACTTCACTTTGACAGAGACCAGCGGCGAAGTGAACGGCAATGCGAGTGGCTTCATCGGACAGTATGCGCATGGTAATGAACCAAGCCATCACACCGTCTATCTCTATAACTTCGCCGGCCAGCCTTGGCGCACGCAGGAGCTTGTGGAACAAGTCAGAAGCCAGTTCTACAATGCCTCTCCCTGCGGTTATGCAGGCAACGATGACTGCGGACAGATGTCGGCATGGTATATCTTCTCCTCTCTGGGCTTCTATCCCTTCAATGCCGGCTCGGCAGAATATGTCATCGGTACACCTCTCTTCCGCCATGCAGTCCTGCATATGCCTGGAGGCAAAGAGTTGACCATCAATGCGCCACGTAAGTCGGACAAAGCCATCTATGTGAAGGGCGTGAAGCTCAACGGCAAGAAGATTACCGACTGGAAGCTTACGCATCAGCAACTCATTGCTGGCGGCACACTCGACTTTACAATGAGCGAGAAGAAATAGAGGACTAGGAGTCCTAGGAAAGCCTAGGAAGACCTAGGACAGCCTAGGGAATCCTATGAAAGCAAAGGCGCCTTCACATCGTGGAGGCGCCTTTTTGCGTTTATAGGGTTCCTTGCTTGAGTTTCTCGACGAACTCATCGACGCGTTGCAACTCTCGCGGGATGTCGATGGACTGCGGGCAGTGGCTCACGCACTCGCGGCACTGGATGCAATGGTTTGCTTGACGAAGCTTGGGCACACTCCTGTCGTATCCGACGAGGAAGGCTCGCCTTGCCTTTTCATAGTTCTTGGCTTGCTGACTCTCGGGGACATTGCCTTTGTTCACACATTTATTATAATGTACGAAGATGCCAGGTATGTCGAGACCATACGGGCAAGGCATGCAGTACTTGCAGTCATTGCAGTCGATGGTGGGATAGCTCTTGATGAGCGTGGCCGTTTCTTCTTCGAGCCATTCCTGTTCCTCTTCCGTGAGAGGCTCAAGGGGGGAGTATGTGCGAAGGTTGTCCTCCAGATGCTCCATATAAGTCATGCCGCTCAGTACGGTGAGCACGGCAGGCTTCGAGCCGATGTAGCGGAAAGCCCATGAAGCCACACTGTCCTCCGGTTTGCGTTGCTTGAAGTGGGCCACGACGTGGTCGGGTACTTTCGAGAGGCGTCCGCCGAGCAGTGGTTCCATGATGACAACGGGGATGCCGCGCTTCTCGAGTTCTTCGTAGAGGTACTTGCCCGAGCGTCCCTTGTCTTCCTCATTGTTCCAGTCGACATAGTTTGCTTGAATCTGCACGAAGTCCCAATGATATTCGTCGTGATGAACCAAAGCCCAGTCGAAGACAGCCACATCTCCATGGAAGGAGAAGCCGAGGTTTCGGATGCGTCCTGCCTCACGTTGTTCCATGAGCCAGTCGAGCAAGCCGTTGTCGAGATAGCGCTGATGTACTGGCCCCATGCCACCACCGCCGATGCTGTGCAGCAGGAGGTAGTCGATGTAGTCGGTCTTCAGGTATTGCAGGCTACGCTCGAACATGGCCTTTCCCTCCTCGAAGTCATATTGCGTGGGCGAGAAGTTGGAGAGCTTTGTGGCAATGAAGTAGTCGCTTCGCTTATAGCCGCTTGCTTCGAGGGCTATGCCAAGGCTTTCTTCGCTTTTACCCCGACAATAGGCAGGCGACGTGTCGAAGTAGTTGACGCCGTGGTCGAGGGCGTATTTGCAAAGGCGGTTCACCTGTTCCTGATCTATTTCGTCGCCACGTGTGTTCTCTTGCGTACGGGCACTGCCATTGTTGACGGTTGGCAGTCGCATCCATCCATAGCCGAGTAGGCTTATCTTGTCGCCCTGCTTCGGATTGGTGCGATAGGTCATCTTGTCAGTGGGGATGGGGCCTTCATGGTGTCCCATGTAATCGACTTCGCCATCGTCGCCAGCGCCTTTCATGCTGCAGGATGCCAGCGCTGCGGTTGCTGCTGTGGTGCCTGAGACTTTAAGGAAGTCTCGTCTGCTTATATCTTTCATAGTCTTTCGTCTCTAATCTTTAGTCTTTAATCCCTATTCCTTAGTTAAATCTCCCTGTGTACCTCGTGTCCTTCGACGTGTATTGCGCTGATGGGGTTTGAGGGGCAGAGGTTCTCGCATGCGCCGCAACCGATGCATTTCTCTTCGTTGACGACGGGGATAAGCAGCACTTTCTCCCTCGGCATCTCGTTGCCGTCGGCATCTTTCCAGCGCCATCCGTCCTGATGCACACCGGCCTGGAGGGGTACCATCTGGATGGCCTGGGCTGGGCATTTGCGCGAGCAGAGTCCGCAAGGCTTCTCGTCCTTGACGGGGATGCAGAGGTCGCGAGTCCAGACAGCGTGTCCCACTTGTATGGCAGTGCGCTCCTCTACGCTGACGGGCTGTATGGCTGTTGTCGGGCAGACCTGTGAACAGCGGTTGCATTCAGGCCTGCAGTAGCCGTGCTCATAGCTTACCTCGGGCTGCATGAAGTGGTCGAGGCTGCTGCTTGGGCGCAGGACGTCGTTGGGGCAAGCGTCGATGCAGAGTTGACAAGCAGTGCAATGACTGCGCAGATTGCGTATGGAGAGTGAGCCCGGAGGCGTGATGGGCTTCTCGCGCTGAGGCTTTTTCTTCTTGACGATATCGGCGAAGCCGCCGTCCGTCGTCTTGGGCTCGACCTTGTTCTGCGCCTTTGCGATGGCAGTGCCCGCAAGGAGTGCGACCCCCGTCAGTACTGCACGACGACCTTCATCGGCCTTTTGTGGGTGGGTGGCAAGAGGTGCGGAGCAAGAGGAGAACTTCAGCGCGTCGAACTTACACTCTTCGAGGCAGTCGCCGCACACCACGCAACGGGAATAATCGACGGTGTGTGTGTCGAGGTCGATGCAGGCGGCTTTGCAGTTGCGCTCGCATTTGCGGCAGTTCCGGCACTTTTCTGCGTCGATGTTTATCTTGAGATATGACTGCTTGCTGATGAGTCCGAGCAGCGTTCCGACGGGACAGATGGTGTTGCACCACGTACGTCCGTTCTTCCAGGCCAGTACTGCGATGACGGCCCAAGTCAGCAGGGCCACCACAAGCGCGCTGATGCTCTTGAGCCAGACGTCAACCGTATAGAACGCGTAGCTGCCATAGTGTTCTGCAAGTGCCGCGAGGCCGTTGTTGGCCAGCTTATAGAGCGGAGCGAGGATGGTCGATACGATGCGGCCGTAAGTGCTGTAGGGGAAGATGAGGCCGCCAATCCAGGCGACGCCCAAGGCCAGCGAGGCGCATGATACCACCAGCACGGTGTAGCGCAACGTTGTCTTTGCGGGCGAGTAGCTGTACTTGTTCTTCTTCCTGCGCAGCCAGGCGATGGCGTCCTGCATCACGCCCAGCGGACAGATGATGGAGCAGTAGATGCGCCCCGTCAGCAGCGTGAGTGTGACGACGAAGAGCAGAGCTCCGATGTTCAGAGCCAGCAGCGCCGGAATGAACTGGATTTTGGCCATCCATCCCAGGTAGGCCTGTGCGGTTCCCGTAAAGTCCAGCAGGAGCCAGGTTATCAGCACCCAGAAGATGATGGCGAGTGTCAAACGGATTTTCTTAAGCATACTTATTTATAATTATATTATGTGTTTTCTGCGAGACAAAATTACTAAAAAATAGTGAAAGCTGTGGCATGTTCGGGCAAAAAAAGTGCGAAACAGGCAGATTTTGTTGCCTTCAAAGCCGCAGGTACGACGATGTCAGAATTAGACAAATGTAAGTAAAAACTTGAATTATCTTACATAATGATATTTCTCAAAATGCCAAAAAAGGGCTCAAATTACGCCGAATCAGCCAATTCGGCAGGGAGGAGTTTTCAAAGCAGTATAGGTCTTTTGCGATTCCACTATGCCATCTTTGAAAATCCCTTAGTGTTCTTTGCGCGAAAAATCACGCCGAAAAATGCCAAAAATCACGGTGAAATGGCCGATTTTGTAATGTGGAGTTGTCAATTCGGCAGTTTGTCTCAAAAATTGCGTCTTGTAACCTGTTCAGTATCAGACAAAAGCGTTTTAAGCGCAAAAAAGCCGAAAAATGAGTAAAAGTATGCCGCGAGGCAAATTTGACGCATTTTTGCGAGTTGGCAAAAAGCAAAGTGTAAGCAAAAACGATGAAAAGCGTGACAAAATGTCAAATTGTGTATCGCATCGCCAAATCTGCTCAAAGCAATGTCAAAACTTATTACATAATGTTAAGAATGCTTATATAAAGGAAAAAATACAGCTCTGGGCAGTACAACATAAGCAAAATTTCCGTACCTTTGCACGCAATAATAAAATAAAAAAGGTTATGGTATCATTTATTGCAGACAAGATTGTGATGGACGGTCTGACGTACGACGACGTCCTTTTGGTTCCTGGTTATTCAGAGGTTCTGCCTCGTACGGTGTCCCTCGAAACGAGGTTTTCGCGGCACATCGAACTGAAGATTCCCTTCGTGACTGCCGCGATGGATACGGTCACAGAGGCTCCGATGGCCATTGCCATTGCCCGCGAAGGTGGCATCGGCGTGATTCATAAGAACATGAGCATCGACGAACAGGCTCGTCAGGTGGCCATCGTGAAGCGTGCAGAGAACGGTATGATCTACGACCCCATCACTATCAAGCTGGGCAGCAGCGTAAGGGATGCGCTCGAACTGATGTCGGAATACCACATCGGAGGCATCCCCGTGGTCGATGATGAACGCCACCTCAAGGGCATCGTCACTAATCGTGACCTCCGTTTCGAACAGAACATCGACCGACCCGTCGATGAGGTGATGACGAGCCAGAACCTCGTCACCACTCACGTACAGACCGACCTCGGCGCAGCCGCCAAGATTCTGCAGGAGAACAAGATAGAGAAGCTGCCCGTCCTCGACGACGACAACAAGCTCATCGGCCTGATTACCTACAAGGACATCACGAAAGCGAAGGACAAACCCATGGCCTGCAAGGACAGCAAGGGACGCCTGCGCGTGGCAGCCGGCGTGGGTGTCACACCCGACACACTCGACCGCATCAAGGCGCTCGTCGAGGCAGACGTCGATGCCATCGTCATCGATACCGCCCACGGACACAGCAAGTTCGTCGTGGAGAAGCTGAAGGAAGCCAAGAAAGCCTTCCCCGACGTGGACATCGTGGTAGGCAACGTCGCCACAGGCGAAGCTGCCCGTATGCTCATCGAAGCAGGTGCCGACGGCATCAAGGTAGGCATCGGCCCCGGCAGCATCTGCACAACGCGCGTCGTGGCCGGCGTCGGTGTGCCTCAGCTCAGCGCCGTCTATGACGTGGCCAAGGCACTGGAAGGGACCGATGTGCCTCTCATTGCCGACGGAGGCTTGCGCTACAGCGGCGACGTCGTCAAGGCTCTCGCAGCCGGCGGATACAGCGTCATGATTGGTTCCCTCGTGGCTGGCACAGAAGAAAGCCCAGGTGATACCATCATCTATAACGGCCGTAAGTTCAAGAGCTACCGCGGCATGGGCTCGCTCGAGGCAATGGAGTGCGGCTCGAAGGACCGCTACTTCCAAGGAAACGTCAAGGACGCCAAGAAACTTGTGCCGGAAGGAATCGCAGGTCGCGTGCCCTATAAGGGCTCCGTCCAGGAGGTTATCTATCAGCTCATAGGCGGTCTGCGCAGCGGCATGGGCTATTGCGGCGCTGCAACCATACAGGACCTCCACAATGCCAAGTTCGTCAGAATCACCAATGCAGGCGTGCAGGAGAGCCATCCCCACGATGTCACCATTACCAGCGAGGCTCCCAACTACAGCCGCCCACAGTAAAGCAAAACCTAAACAATACATACAGTCTAATAATTCCATCAGAGATGAAAAGAATACTTATCAGCTTATCCCTGGCAGCTCTCGCTATGACGGCTGCCGCTCAGGAAGACCCCATCGTGATGCGCATCAACGGAGTCCCCGTCACGCGCAGTGAGTTTGAGTACAACTATAACAAGAACAACTCCGAAGGCGTCATAGACAAGAAGAACGTCGAAGAGTATGCCGACCTCTTCGTGAACTACAAGCTCAAGGTGCAAGCCGCTCTCGACGACCACCTCGACACGCTCTCAAGCTATCAGAAAGAGTTCCGCCAGTATCGCGACCAGCAGATACGTCCCCTCCTCGTGCCCGAAGGAGCCAAGGAGACAGAAGTGCGCAAGTACTACGACGGACTGCTCGCCCGCCTCGAGGGCAAGCAACTCATCCAGCCCGCACACATCCTCATCCGTCTGGCACAAGATGCCACCGAGGAGCAGAAGGCGGCTGCAAAGGTGACGATAGACTCGGTCTATCAGGCATTGAAAGATGGGGCCGACTTCGCAGAGCTGGCTAAACAGGTGTCGCAAGACCCAGGCTCCGCCATGCGCGGCGGTATGCTGCCTTGGATCGGGCCAAATCAAGTGGTCAAGGAATTCGAGGACGTGGCCTACTCCCTCAATGTGGGCGAGATGAGCGAACCCTTCCTCATGCCCTTCGGATACGACATCGTCAAGCTCATCGACAAGAAGGACCTCGAAACCTATGAGGAACTCCACGACAGAATCCAGCAGTACCTCGAAGGTCAAGGCATAGAGAATCACCTCGCACAGCAAGTCCTCGACTCCATTGCAGGACAAGACCAGAAGACCATCGAGCAGATTCTCGACGAGAAGACCGAGGAGTTCTGTGCCAAGGACGACGAACTGAAGTACCTCGTCCAGGAGTATCATGACGGCCTCCTCCTCTTCGAAGAGTGCAACAGCAAGATATGGGAACCCGCTGCCAAGGACACGCTTGCGCTGGAGAACTACTTCAAGAAGAACAAGAAACAGTATGCTTGGGACGAGCCTCACTACAGCGGCATGGTCTATTATTGCAAGGAAGCAGCCGACGTCAAAGCTGTGCAGAAGCTCGTCAAGAAGCTGCCGCAGGACAAATGGATGACTTCCATCCGCGAGACCTTCAACAAGGACAGCATCATGGTGCGCGTGGAGCGCCGCGTCTTCAAGAAGGGCGACAATGCCAACATCGATAAGCTCGCCTTCAAGGATAAGAGTGCAGAACTGAAGCCCATCAAGAACTATCCCAACATAGGCATCTTCGGCAAGGTGCTCAAGAAAGGTCCGGCCGAGTGGACAGACGTGAGCAACCAAGTGGTCAATGACTATCAGCGTCTCAAGGAAGACGAGTTCGTGGCAGAACTCCGCAAGCGCTATACCGTCGAAATAGACAAGGAAGTGCTCAAGACAGTAAACAATCACTAAGCGCATGAACGCAAGCAAACGATATACGCTCAGCCTCTTTGCAGTGCTCCTCAGCCTGCTCTCTATGGCACAAAAGAATGTCGTAGACGAAGTGGTATGGGTCGTCGGCGATGAGGCCATCCTTCGCTCCGACATCGAGAAGCGTCGCCTGGAGTACGGCTCGCAGCTGAAGGGCAATCCCTATTGCGTCATCCCCGAGCAGCTGGCCATCCAGAAACTCTTCCTCCACCAGGCTGTCATCGACAGCATCGAAGTAGGCGATGCCGAGGTCAATCAGTACGTCGAAGAGAAACTCAACGAGAGGATTATGATGGCCGGCTCCAAGGAGAAGCTCGAGGAGTATATGAAGATGCCGATGGTGCAGATACGTGAGGAACTCTTCGACATGATTAAGAACGAGATGATTTCCATGCGTATGCGTGAGCAACTGACCTCCGACGTGAAGGTGACGCCTGCCGAAGTGCGACGCTACTTCAAGGATATGCCGGAAGACAGCCTGCCGCTCATCCCCACGCAGGTGGAGGTGCAGTTAATCGTGCTGCAGCCACGCATCCCTCAGACAGAGATAGAACGCGTCAAGAGCTTGCTGCGCGACTATGCCGAGCGTGTCAACAGTGGCACGACATCCTTCTCCACCCTGGCTCGCCTCTACAGCGAAGACCCTGGCTCAGCACGTCAGGGAGGCGAGATGCCCTATATGGGAAAGGGAGAACTCGACCCTGGCTTTGCCAACGTCGCATTCGGCTTGACGGACACCAAGAAGGTGAGCAAGATAGCACAAAGCGAGTTTGGCTATCACATCATACAGCTCATCGACAAACGTGGCGACAAGGTGAAATGCCGACACATCCTGAAACGTCCGGAAGTGGCACAGGCCGACATCGACAGCGCCCTTGTCATCCTCGATTCAATAAAGGCTGACATCCTCGGCGGCAAGATATCGTTCGAGGACGCCGCACGCTATGCTTCGGACGACAAGGACACACGCAACAACCGCGGCATCCTGTCTAACATCAGGGAAACGGGTGAGGTTACCACTCGTTTCGAGATGAGCGAACTCTCTACCCTCTCTTCCGAACTGGCCCGCACAGTCGAGTCTCTCGAGATAGGCGAGATATCCAAGCCCTTCACGATGATTAATACCAAGGGCAAGACAGTCTGTGCCATCGCCCGACTCAAGAACCGTTCCCTGTCACATCGCGCCAGTATCACCGAAGACTTCCAGGCAATGAAGGGCGTCGTTGAGGAGAAGAAGGGCGAAGAGGCTATCCTTAATTGGATCAAGGAAAAGCAGAAGAGTACTTATATCCGCATCAATCCCGACTGGAGAGATTGCGATTTCGAATACGAGGGCTGGGTGAAGTGAGGAGACAGCGACTATACATCCTTTGTGCGTCCCTGTTCTTCTGCCTTTGCATGATGATGGCTGTGACACCGGACCGCAAGCCTGGAGGAGCACGAACGCAATCCGACAGCAAGGTGCACCTGTTGCATGCCGACCGCCTTTACTTCGACGACCGCTTGCATCGCACGGCACAGATTCTCGTCGGCGACGTGAGGTTCAGTCACGAGGGCGTGCTGATGTACTGCGACAGTGCTCTCTATTACGAAGCCACCAACTCCTTCGACGCTTTCGGCAATGTCCGGATGAATCAGGGCGATACGCTCAAGCTGAACAGCGAGGTGCTTTATTACAATGGCCTCGACCGCTTGGCAAGGGCGCGCTATGATGTCGTCTTCAAGCATGGCACCATGACCATCTTCACGGACAGCCTCGACTATGACCGCCTCTACGACTTGGGCTACTTCTTCGAGGGCGGACGTGTCCTCGACCACGACAACCAGCTCACAAGCGACTGGGGCGAGTACAGCCCTGCCACGCATAAGGCTGTCTTCAACTACAACGTCCGCCTCGTCAATCCCGCACCGCCTGCAAAGCCCGAGACAACTCTCATCTCCGACACCCTCCATTATAATACAGAGACAGCCATTGCCCACATCGTCGGTCCCTCGAACATAGAGAACGGCGAGAACCATATCTATTCTGAACTGGGCTATTACGACACGCAGGCCAAGCACACCCATCTGCTGGACCGTAGCATCCTCTCCAACAATGGCAAGCGGCTTGTGGGCGACAGTGTCGTCTGGAATGATGATGTCGCTACGGCCGAGGCCTTTGGCAACGTGGAATATACGGATGTTGTGGGCAAGAACATGTTTACGGGCGAATATGTCTATTACGAGGACAGCACGGGCTATGTCATGGCTACGGACAGTGCCCTTGCCATCGACTATAGCCAGCAGGATACAATGTATGCCCATGCCGACACAATCAAGGTCTTTACATATAATATAGATACGGACTCCACCTACCGCATCGTGCATGCCTACTACCACATGCGTGCCTTCCGCCGCGACATACAGGCCGTCTGCGACTCCTTGGTCTATGACACCCGCGACAGTGTTCTCTTCATGTATCGCGACCCGATTATCTGGCAGGAGGGACAGCAGCAGTTGGGCGAGGAGATACGTATCTTCTTCAGCGGCGAGAACATCGACAGCATCCAGGTGCTCAGACAGGCACTTTCGGTCGAGAAGATTGACAGCATCCACTATAATCAAGTGTCGGGGCACGAGATGCACTCCTACTTCAAGGACGGCGAGCTCTACCTCTCCACATCCGAGGGCAATGTCTTCCTCAACTACTATCCTTTCGACGAGGACAGCATCATGGTCGAGCTGAACCATACCGAGACGTCTCTGCTCAAGATGTATGTCAGGAACAGGAAGGCCGACCACATCTGGATGCCTGCTGCCACTGGCACCATGTACCCCATACCGCTCATTCCTGCCGACAAGTACTATCTGCAGAATTTTGCATGGTTCGACTACATCAGGCCTGTCGACAGATACGACCTCTTCGAGTGGCGGCCTAAGAAGGCGGGCACAGAACTCAAGGAGAGCGTGCGCCATGCAGCACCGAAGCAGAAGCTCAGCGATATTAAGAAACAAAGAGGAATCAAGGACTCGGAGGAACCAAAGACTCATGAGCCCGCAGAACAATCAGAAGGAGAATAGGCTATGAAACTCTTCAGCACGAGGAAGCCCCGAGGCTTCCGCAGGGTAAGCATCTATACAGACGAGTCGCGCGACCGCCTGCAGAAGCTCGTCGATGAAGTGAAGCGAGAGCAAGGCGAAATGCCTGAGGGCGAGGAGCATTACGATACGGACAAGTTCCGTGGCACGTTCATCAACTACACCCCTCGTGCCCAGCAGCACAAGGAGAACGGCTCTCGGCTTGGCTGGCCTGTCATCATCGCACTCATCTTTGCCTTGATAATCCTCTGGCGCTTCCTGCTCACAGGCATGAGATAGTAAACAGTAAATCGTCAAATAATAAATTCCAAAGTGGACATCATACACCTACTTCCCGATTCCGTAGCCAACCAGATAGCCGCAGGCGAGGTCGTGCAGCGTCCGGCATCCGTCATCAAGGAACTGATGGAGAATGCTGTCGATGCCGGTGCCTCCACTGTTGACGTGCTGGTGCAGGATGCCGGTCGCACCTCCATACAGGTCATCGACGACGGCAAGGGAATGACCGAGACGGATGCCCGAATGGCTTTCGAACGTCATGCCACCTCCAAAATAGCGAAGGCCGAGGACCTCTTCACGCTCCAGACGATGGGCTTCCGAGGTGAGGCATTGCCCTCCATTGCTGCCGTCTCGCAGGTCAAGCTGACCACTCGCACTGCCGAGCAGGAACTGGGTGTGCAGCTGTGCCTCGAGGGTTCGAGGGTCGTCTCGCAGGAAGTATGTACTTGTCCAGCAGGAGCCAACTTCGAGGTGAGCAACCTCTTCTTCAACGTACCGGCACGACGTAAGTTCCTCAAGTCGAACCAGACGGAGCTGAACAACATCATACAGGAGTTCGAGCGCATCGCCTTGGTCAATCCTACAGTTGCCTTCACCCTGTCGAGCAATGGCAGTCTGCTGATGCAGTTGCCTGCCGGCGGAAGCTTGCAACGCATCGTGGGCATCTTCGGCAAGAAGCTTGGCGAGCAGTTGCTGCCGGTGCAGGTGGAGACGTCGCTTGTCAGGATAAGTGGCTTCGTGGGCAAGCCCGAGTCGGCAAGGAAGAAGGGTGCGGCGCAGTACCTCTTCGTCAACGGTCGCTTCATGCGCCATCCGCGCTTCCACTATGCCGTGATGGAAGCCTTCAGCCACCTCATCCCCGAGGGCGACCAGGTGCCGTACTTCATCTCCTTCCAAGTGGACCCTGCCAACATCGATGTCAATATCCATCCCACCAAGACGGAGATAAAGTTCGAGAACGAACAGGAGATATGGAGCATCACACTGGCTGCCGTGCGCGATGCCTTGGGCAAGTTCAATGCTGTGCCCACCATCGACTTCGACGTGGAGGGACGTCCCGACATCCCCACCTTCGAGGCAGGCAAGCTGACCGACGTCAAGATGCCGCGCGTGCAAGTCAATCCCACGTACAACCCCTTCAGCGGTCACAGCGAGACGACACGCAAGCCAGTCCGCCAGTGGGAGAAGCTCTTCGAGGAAGCCCCCCTCCATCTTCCCCCGAGGGGGGAGAACCCTTCGCCTGCTCTCCTCCCCCTTGAGGGTGGTCGGGAAGGGGTCTTGGAGATGAGCTCCCAGCACTTCCAGTACAAAGGCCAGTACATACTCACCGCCGTGCAGTCGGGCCTGATGCTGGTCGACCAGCGGCGTGCTCACATACGCATCCTCTACGAACGCTACATGCGTCAGATGCAGGAGCACAACGCCCCCACGCAGGGTCTTCTCTTCCCAGAGTTGCTCGAGCTCTCGCCCAGCGATGCGGCTCTGCTCACGGGCATCCTCGACGACGTGCGGGCACTCGGCTTCGACATCACGCCTCTGGGTGGCAGCTCGTTCTCCATCGTGGGAGCACCCACCGGGCAGAACAACCCCATTACCGTCGTGCAGCAGATGGTGGAGACTGTCAAGCAACAGGACAACATCAGCTCCGATGCCTTGCACCATCAGCTGGCGCTCGTGCTGGCTCGCAACAACGCCATCGAGGTGGGCGAAGCGCTCACACCCGTACAGATGGAGACACTCATCGGCGACCTCTTCCAGTGCGCCAACCCCAATCTCTCGCCCAGCGGAAAGACCATACTCACCATCCTCCAGCAGGAACAGATAGAAAAGATGTTTAACTAAGACCTTAAGGTCCCTAAGGTCCTTAAAGTCCTTAAAGTCCTTATAATAATGAAAAAGATTATTTTAACAGGCGACCGCCCGACCGGCAAGCTCCACATCGGCCACTATGTCGGTTCCTTGCGTCGTCGCGTTGAACTCCAGAACTCAGGCCTCTACGACAAGATATTCGTCTTCGAGGCCGACGCACAGGCACTCACCGACAACATCGACAATCCCGAGAAGGTGCGGCAGAACGTCATCGAAGTAGCCCTCGACTACCTTGCAGCAGGCCTCGACCCTGCCAAGACGACACTCTTCATCCAGAGCCAGATACCCGAGCTCTGCGAACTCTCCTTCTACTTCATGGACCTCGTGAGCGTCTCCCGCCTGCAGCGCAACCCCACCGTCAAGACCGAGATACAGATGCGAGGCTTCAGTGGCGAAAGCATCCCCGTGGGCTTCTTCACCTATCCCATCAGCCAGGCAGCCGACATCGCCATGTTCAAGGCAACCACCGTGCCGGCAGGCGATGACCAGGAACCCATGCTCGAACAGTGTCGCGAGATAGTTCGCCGCTTCAACAACATCTACGGAGAGACCCTCGTAGAGCCTAACATACTGCTGCCCGACAACGCAGCCTGCCTGCGTCTGCCCGGCACCGACGGCAAGGCCAAGATGAGCAAGAGCCTCGGCAACTGCATCTACCTCAGCGACCCGGCAGATGAGGTCAACAAGAAAGTCAAGACGATGTACACCGACCCGCTCCACCTGCAGGTCAGCGACCCGGGACACCTCGAGGGCAACACCGTCTTCACCTACCTCGACGCCTTCTCGACCGACGAGCAAGTGGCCCGCATCACAGGCGACTACGCCACACTCCAGGAGATGAAAGACCACTACACCCGTGGCGGCCTCGGTGATGTCAAGTGCAAGAAGCTCCTCATGGAAGTGCTGCAGGAGACACTCGAACCCATCCGTCAGCGCCGAGCAGAGTATGAGAAGGACATTCCCGCCGTCTATGAGATACTCCGCAAAGGCTGTGAAGTGGCACGCGAAGAAGCCTGCAAGACGATGGATGAAGTGCGTCGGGCCATGAAGATCAACTACTTCGACGACCGCGCCCTCATCGAAGAGCAAGCCCGTCGCTTCCAGAAGTAACCCACTCATCAGGTTAACGTGTCTTTGTGTTTATATGACACCTTAGCCATATCTGTTTTATCCGTCCAATCCGTGTTCGTATAGGGACGCGTCCCTATCGCTAACGGGACGCGTCCCTATCGCCAACGGGACACGTCCCTATCGCCAACGCGACTAGTCGATGTTGTAGAACCCTCACGTGGACTTCTCGAAATCCACGTGAGGATTTCATCAAATCCACGTGAGGATTTTGGCAAATCCTCTAGAGGATTTTCTGGCCTTCCAACTGTCCCTATATCACAACGTGTAAGGCAATTATTCCCAATCTCTTGTCTATTTCTGCCGAATTAACATAAATTAACGCATATTTTGTATTCAGTAAAGCATAAACACCTATCTTTGCCACCGTACTTGGGTTTGTGCGCCCATGCAGTGACGTTAAACGTCCTCGCGCGTACATATATATAATATAATAGGCGCACCTGGCCGCAGCGGCGGCTCCAAACGAAACGACTAACATGTTATAACTAATAACCCCCAAACCAATAATAACAGCCATGAACGCAGTATCGTTGAATAATCTATGGACCTACATACAGGGATTGACACTCACAGCCAGCAACAGGAAGTGGTTGGCAGACCATCTGTATGAAAGCGTAAAAGAGGAATCGATACTTATGTCAGAAGAGGAATTCTATGGCAAGCTTGATCGTGCAGAACGAGAGATAGCAGAAGGCAAGGGAACGAGATTTTCCAATCTCGAAGATATGCACGCCTGGCTCAACTCCCTGTAAGACTATGTACAATACTAACTCATAACAAATCAAAACAAAGACACAAAAACTAACCCTATTACTCCTCGCCCTCTAATACAACGTCATATTTGATAGCAAAACAGTTCGACATGGGAAAAATCTTTGAATATTTCGGCTATATCTTCTACTTCTTCTCAAACGAGCATGATCCTATTCATGTTCATGTAAAGCATGGGAGCGAGGAATGTATCTTCGACATTATACTTGAAGATGCCAAATTGGTTCGTCTTGAGAGGAGGGAGATGCATGGGGCAGAACCTATGAGTCCGAAGGATGCGGCAGAAGCCATTAAATTCATCAATGAGTACTGGCGACAGATTGTCGAGAAATGGATATCATTCCATGTGTACCATCAAGCTGTCAAGAACACGAAGATTAGCAAACGCTTACGAAACAAGAAAGGTGATGAAAACACTTAGGATTATACAAGCAAAGGCCACAGGCAACTTGTCTGTTGAACTGGTCTTTAACGACAATAGCCGCCAGAACATCAATATAGGTGCGTTCATTAGGGCACATCCTCATCCGCAGTACAACAAGTATTTGGACGAGGAAGAGTTTAGGAAGTTCTCCATCGACGACGGCAACATTGTATGGGGTGAAGACTGGGATTTGGTTTTTCCTGTCGAACAACTCCACGCAGGTTATATTGCATAAATACAAATTATTACTAACTCATAACAAATCAAAACTATGAAACAAAAACTAACTTTATTACTCCTCGCCCTCGTCACCTCGATGGGGGCTTGGGCAAAAGCAACTTACTTCGTGGGCGGTCGTGCATCTGCATCTACCATTGAGACGGGCAAGAAGTACATGATTTACAACACAGCGTATCTCAGCAGTGGCACCCGACAATGGTTTCTTGGCGCATCGGGGAGTGGCTATGTAGTAAGTCAATATACAAGTACTGATTTGCTGTCCTATTCTACCACAGATGCCAACTATGTGTGGGAACTGGAAACGGGAAGCACAAGCGGAACCTACAAAATCAAGAATGTAGGCACCTCGACCTATTGTGCCGGCGGTACGAGTCTCGGCCAAACGAGTAAAGACTACAAAATTGCTGATTACGCGTCCTGTTCCTCTCAGGGCGACGGCGTAACCTACAGCTTTGAGGGAGCAACAGCTATAGCATATTCTGCTGTAACAAGTGATTATAAAGCAGTGTATGTTCAAGGTGCTTCAGAGAATTATTGGAATGGAAATCCAGGCACTTTTGTTCTAGGCGCGAAAGCCCATGCCTATGTCTTCTATGAAGTTGTGGAGATTGCCGATGGTGCTTGCTATACGATTGACTTTGTGTCTTTTGATGGGACTAAGACCTGGGGACTTAGTACCTCTGGAACAACAGCCAGTGTCTCTGCCAACACTACAGGTTCTGTCTTTGTCGCCCATTCATATACTAATGCTTCAGGCCAGCCACGTTGGATATTTGTCAATAACACCGATGGCTACTATTTGGCATATCGAGCTGCAACGGCAACGTTTGACATCTCGAATGCCATTAACGAGTGGAGCATTGGCAACTTGACTGCAGGCATGAATAGCTATGTTTCCAGCAAAGCCGACGGGACGAATAAACTATACATCACCAATGACAAGCGTTATACCGATAATACAAGTAAGGGATGCTATATCCTAAAGGAATCAACTAACGCATTTGACAATACTGATTCTCCATATTATAATGGCACTTATACCTCAGCTTTGACTTTCACTGCCAACGGCGCTTCTGTCAGCAATGCAGCAGCATTGGCTATTGCCAAGTTTGATGCTGTATATGGAGGAAAAGAATATGCTTTCAGCACAACTGATGGAGCTTTCTTTTACGGTTTGAGTACTAATGTCACTGGAGACGGGAGCTATTGTAACCTATGGCTTTCTAAGAACACAACAGGCAAGCCGCAAGTGAAGCTGATAACAAATAATGCAAGTAGTACAGCCGGAAACAATATGCGTAGTACCGGTGGCTTATACACAACGGATAATCCTTATCAGTATAATCTCTCTGTTAGTGAAGGACGTATTGTGTCTTACGCAATTATAGGCAGTGCAGACGGTGCTTTGAGCATCACGCCTGCTGGCGGTTCTGCGGAGAATTTTGCTGCCAATGCCAATGTGTATAAGGTGGTGGAACTTGCCACACCTGCTAAACAGACAAGTTTCACGTTGGCAGGAAGTTCTCAGTGGCTGAACGTGACAAAGTTCATTGTAAAATACGAATCTGATGCGACTGCGGTCACTAATCTTTCGGACTTTGAGAGCGATGGCATATACACTATTACATGCTATAGTGCAGAACGTGGCGGTATGTATGCTGGCACCGAATATCTGGATGCTTGTGGCGGTCATGCCAACACTGACTTCCCGGCAAACAAAAACATTGGTTTGGATGCGACGGACGGGAACCAACAATTCGCCATTTATACCCATGGAGATAATAAGTATCTATACAATATTGGACGTGGCAAATTCGTAGGTTCACATGACAGCTACTATTATAAGATGACTGGTGCTCCTGTGAACGCATGGTCTGTTTCCGAAGGTGCATACACTGGCTATTTCCGTCTTACTTCACAAGAGGATAGTAAAAAAGCCGTCTTGAATGCCTGGGTTGACCAAAGTGATGACAGCAAATATGACTATGGCATCATTGGCACTACAGCTGATGAGAATGCAAACAACTTCGCCTTCTTGAAGGTCGGTACACTGACGAGCGAGCAGATTGCAGATATTGAAACTATCTTCACCAACTATGATGCTCTACAAACAAGTTTAACAACATTAGGGAATTACACAATAGGTTCAGACTTAGGAGAATATACCCATGCTAGCTTCACCACGAATGAAGCAAAAGAAACTGCAATCACAAATATCCAGAATGGCTTGAAAGATTGTGCGGCTTCTGACATTCCGACTGCAAATACATCAGTGCAAAATCTTATTACAGGGATGACATTGAATCCTGTCACAACAGGAACATTCCTGCGTGTATATACAAAGCATAACACATATCTCAATGGCGTTGCAACAACCGGAGGTTATGTTGGATTCATCTCTTGTGTCTCAACCCCAAACAAGAGTTCCATTTTCTACTACGATAGTGACAATCGTTTGATTGATTATGGACAAGGATACAAGGCCAATGGAAGTTACGCTGGTTCCGTTGGTGGTTCAGGCGTAGCATATACATTCGGTGCTTCTGCTACGGGAGCACCTGGCACTTATGCTATTACATTCACAGAAAATGAAACAACAAAGTATTTGTCTGCCTTTGGAGAAGGATACAATCTTGCGGTAGGTGAAAACTCAGATAATGTCAATGGAGCATTTACTCTTGAAGCCGTCACCACTCTCCCCGTCACGATGACTCCCATCGGAGGCAGAGGAGGCTATGCAAGTTTCTACGCTCCCGTCGGCATTTCTTCACTGCCCAAAGGCGTAAAGGCCTACATCGCCACCCTGACCACAAGCCGTGTTCAGTTCGAGGCCATAGAAAGCATTCCTGCAGAAACGGCAGTGGTTCTCTACATGCCTTCCTGCAACGAAGAGACAACCATCAACCTGCCTATCGGCGATGCTTCGGCAAGCACCACAGACAACGTGCTCCGCGGTAATGTAGCAACTGTGGCTCTCGGCGAACAGCAGGTAATGACAATGCAAGTGGTGGGCGACGACCTGGGTTTCTACAAGTATAACGGCACAAGTCTGGGCGGCTTCAAGGCATATGTCAACATCAGCGACATCCCCAGCGACATCAAGTCCTTCGCGCTCGACCTCGATGACGATGCAACCTCTATTGAAACCATTGACCATTCCACATTGACCATTGACCAATCAATCTACAATGTGGCAGGTCAGCGCATCAGCAAGATGCAGAAGGGCATTAATATCGTGAACGGGAAAAAGGTAATGGTAAAATAATAAATGTAGGAAATAAGATAATAAGAAAGGGCTGCGTATGCAGCTTCTGAAACAGCGTTGCGCATCCTTTCTTATTTTCTAATTCTCTAAATATCTAAATCTCAAGTTATGAAAAAGACATATATAATCCCCAGTGTTATCTCTGTTGAGCTGAACACACGCAGCCACCTTATGGTCGTATCCACTGACGCGCAAACCAATTCGCTCAATTCGATGAGCTTCGACAGAGAGACAGCAGGAGGCAGCCAACTTACCAAGGAGAACAAGTCCGTCTGGGACGAGGAATGGTAAGGCCTCACCCTCTCCAAGGAGAGGAGGCTAATATGCTCAGAGGCAGGGGACGGCAATCTCCCTGTCTCTGAGCAATTTCATAAACTTTCGGCCTGAAAATTTGGCGCATAACGACAAAAGTCGTACCTTTGCAGCAAACTTTTCGGCTGACCGCAAGCAGAGGCGGTTGATAACGCCCCAATGAGATTAGTTATATTGAAGATTGATAAGTAAGTGAACACAATTAGTTTTATGGTGGGTTCTATAAATTAGCTTTGAATTACTCTTAGGCTATTTTCGTGTAGATTTGTCTTCAAGTCCGCAGAAGCGTAGCGGGCTACGGTTCAAGGGATTGGAGACAAAGATGCCGAAAAGAGACAAGAGTGAGCAAAGATAATTCATAGGGAATTTATTAATTAATAGAACACACCTTATATTAAACCACGAATTTGATTAGTTACTTATAAGTATGAACCGGACAGCAATTATAGATAGGATTCGGGATGTCGCCCACAAGATGAGTCCCCGAGTGCAAACCATTCTGTATGGGTCTGAAGCAAGGGGCGAAGCTCGTCCTGATTCAGATATTGATCTCCTGTTGCTGGTGGATTCGGATAAGCTCAGCTATAACGACAAGGACCGCATCATCGCACCATTCTATGACATTGAACTGGATACCGGGATAATTATCAGTACTATGATAATGTCCCGGAAGGAGTGGGAAGACCGTCCGTTCCTAACTCCGTTCCAATATAATGTCAAAAAAGAAGGTATTACACTATGACTACTAAGCTAACAGAAGAAACCATTGAGGCATTGTCGCAATACCGTCTGGAACGTGCACACGAAACTCTTGCCGAGGTTCCTCATCTTCGCGAACTCGGTTATTACAATACGGCTACTAATCGCCTATACTATGCTTGCTACTATGCTGCCGTAGCATTGCTGGCTAAAAATTGTATTTTTGCAAACACTCATGCTGGTGTGAAAACTATGCTTGGCATGCATTTTGTGTCCAAGGGTCTTATCTCCAAGGAAAGTGGCCGTGCATTCACAAATCTCTATGAGAGCCGTCAACGAGGTGACTACGATGACTTCGTTTACTCGACACAGGAAGAGGTGGATGAACTTTATCCCAAGGCTCAGTGTTTCATAGAAGAGGTAGATACCTTGTTGAAAAATCTGGGATGAGGAATGGTAACATTTATGGTTAATGTTTTTTGCCATTGACCAAAAATTTGGCGCATAACGACAAAAGTCGTACCTTTGCAGCAAAATAAATAATAGTAAGTAGTAGAACATAATTACCTTACTCAAGTTTATGAAGTTAAAGTGGAAGTTAAAATGGAAGTAAACTCGCTACGCGAGTGGAAGTTATAAGAGGACAATACAAAATGAGCATACAGCATCCAAATCTATCGTCCAGCCAGCGTGCTGGCTTAACTTCCTGTGCGTAGCGCATAACTTCTTATTTAACTTCATTTTATAACTCCCGAAACTTAAATTACCTTATAATATATTCAACCACGAATTGCACGAATTGCACTAATTGGCTACGCCCTCAATGCCCGGCAGATAATTCGTGAAATTCGTGAAATTCGTGGTAAGAAACAATATAGTCAACCATTTTTGAGTAGTTACTTATTATGAAAAAGGTTCACATGGGCGGATATTCCATTGTTATCCCCGAAAACTATGTCCACCGCGTAAAAGTGAGCCGCATAAAAGGTTCACGCGATGTTAGACTTAAGCTTCCCGAAAGAGAATGCGTTGATTCAACTCCCAGTGCTTTTGCGCAATACCCTTGCTGGGAAAGCGACCTACACTAGTATCACAAAACCTGCCCCTATCAGATGGTTTTTGTGAAAAAATCTGCCAATCTGCCATAAAGCATGCAATCAGCTCTAAACAAAACGGTTACAATATGGCAGATGGTATGACATATAAAGGTGAAAAGGTGAAAAGGTGAAAAGTCTTGTTCGTTCCTGACGTGTGGGAACGGTGAGTGCAGTACATGAGAACGGCGGGTGCAGTATGTGGGAACGGCGGGTGCAGTATATGGGAACAATTCATGCGCATACGAGCACACAACTAATTTGTTTGACATTTTCTTGTACATCTCGTCAAAAAAACTTACCTTTGCAGCACATTTTATTATTAATCATCAATAAATCAACATGAAACAAAAACTTTTCCTATTACTCACCGCTTTGCTGTGCTCCGTCGGTGCATGGTCGGCAGACTACACCGTGACCTACGGCACAGGCACTGGCTCGTTTACTGCCACCAATGATGCAGGTACCTGGGCAAGCAGGTGGGAGTCCACAGCAACAAACCCGAAGGTGACGCTGTCCACAACCGCTAACAACATCCAGGTCTCCTCCGGCAACATCTATTCCGGTGCCTCGGGATGCACCTACACCATTACGGCACAGAGCGGCTATGTCATCACCGGCTACACCATCACGGGCAAAGCTTTGTCGAATGCCCAGACACTGACTCCCACCGAGGGAGGCGAGGCAGTGACGTTCGAGACAAGCGGAACGTCAACGCTTACCGTGTCGGGACTCTCCGCTTCAAGCACATCGTTTGCCCAGAGCACGCCTAATAAGGGCATCACCATTTCGTCGTTCGTCATCACGCTGACGGAAGACCCCAGCAGCCATTGGCTGCCAAGCCTGTCGGACGACATGCTCATCACCGCCTGCACGAAGGTGACAAACGGCACGCTCAACACAGCCACTGCGGCAGACGACAACAGCCACTGGTACGTCATGACACAGGTCCGTGGCGGCGAGTCGGCTATGTTCGATAACGGCAGTGCTCCCCGTCGTGCAGCCACGACCTATACGGCCGACTACTTCGTGGGCAAGAGTGCTGTGGAGAATGCTGCCTACCTCATTCGCTTCATCGAGACAGAGAGCGACGGCGTTTATAACATCGAGTTCGCCACAGGCAACTTCATCTCGGGCTCCCTCACCTCAGTCAACGAGGCTAATGCCGGCAGCTATGCCGTCTATTTCACCGACGGAGCAAGCGCCGTGGCATGGAACCTCGAGAGCAAGAGCGGACAGAGAGTCGATAACAACGGTGCAGGCAACGGCTTGTCCTTCTGGGGTAGCGGAGAGAACACTGCTACCAGCGGCAACAACATCTGGACGCTCTATGAGGCAACGGTTGAGGTTCCGTCCTCTTCCGTTCAGGTCACATACGAGCAGTACGTCAACGGAGTTGCCACAGGTCTTACCTTGACAGAGACCGCCCTTCCTAACAGCGACATCAACGTGCCCGCCAGCTTCACCAACGGCTACAGCACCTTTGCCTACGACATCACGACGGAAGGCACCATTGCCGATGCCGACGTCACCATCAAGGTGAACATCAACAAGAAACCGGGACTGGTGGAAGCACTCAGCGAGCTGAGCAACAGCAAGGCATACACTATAAAGTGCGAGCGTGGTACGTTCACAGTAAATGACGGCTATCTTGCCAACACGGTGAGGAGCAGCTATGCAGTGAACAACTTCGCCATCGTCTCCTACGAAGGCAACTATTACTTCTGGAGCGTGGAGGCTGGTAAGTTCGTGGCATGCAACAGCAACACGCTTGGCGATGTGCCTGTGGCCATCACCATGACCAGCTTAGGCAGCGGCGTGTTCAAGTTCCAGGGCGGAGGCTTCACGATGAATGCCTCTTCGGGTCTGACCACAGGTGCTGTCTTCAACACATGGACGACGACTGATGCCGGCAACACCTGTGCCATCTTCGAGGCTGATGAGTTCGACGCTACAAACGTCCTCTCTGCCATCGAGACCTTCTTCAATACGAAGACACTCACCTTCTCCGTCAACGTGACGGGCACAACGGAGGCTGAGAACACCCGTGCCGGCAAGATAACGATGACGCTGAAGGACGGTTCCGTAAGCCGCTACGTCGATGCCGCCACTGCCGATGCAGAGCTGCAATACCTCGATGCTACCTTTACTGCCACTGCCACCAGCTATCGTGGCTATGAGTTCACGGGCTTCAGCATCGACGGCACCGACTACGGCACCAGCATAGCTGTGGGCGACCTTTCCGAGGTCGCCGACGGAGCCACCCTTGTTGCCAACTACACTGCCTCTGAAGGCAATGGCATCAACCTCTGGTACGACCAGAGCGACGACATGAGCGCAGCCTACCGTCTGCCTGCCCTTGTCCGCACGCAGAGCGGTCGCATCATCGCCTTTGCCGACTACCGTCCGGGCAAGACCGACGTGGGCGGCGGAGCCACGAGCATCGAGCGTCGCTACAGTGATGATAACGGTGAGACGTGGAGCACAGCCATCCGTGTGGCACAAGGCAACTGGATGGGCGACGTGGCCAGCTACATCGAGAACAGCTTCGGCGATCCTGCCGTGGCAGCCGACAATACGCCTGGCAACAGCGGCAACGACGTGCTGATGATATGTGCCGGCGGTAACAAGCTTTGGACGAACTCCACCTACAATGCCGACAACCAGCAGGCACAGCTCGGCTGCGCCCTGTGGCGTTCCTCCGACGCTGGCGAGACGTGGAGCAGCTACACTGACATCACGCCTGCCCTCATGCAGGCCTTCGTGGATGCCGGTCTTCGTGCTGCGGACGGCAGTTCGGGCATTGTGCGTGTCTTCTTCTCGAGCGGTAAGATTACACAGTCCGTCCGCAAGGCCGACGGTGCAAGCTACAACCGACTCTACAGTGCCCTCGATGTAAACGGCGGTAATGTTGTGGCTTATTCCGACGACTTCGGTGCAACCTGGACCGTTCTTGGCAACCAGATAGCGAACAGCGGCGACGAGGCTCATGTCGTGGAGCTTCCCGACGGAGCCGTCCTGCTTGTGGGCAAGGGCAACAGTTCCCGCTGGGTGAACGTGTTCAACTACACAGACTTCTCTGCCGCTACAGGCGAATGGGGACCCACCGGCCAGTGGAACAATACGGTAGCCACGTCCTGCCACGGTGACGTGGAGGTTGTGGAGGCTTATGATGCCTATGGTGACAAGAACACGGTGGTCGTGCAGACGGCACCCATGTCCAGCAACCAGCGCCGCGACATACAATACTACTTCATTGCCCTTCCGAAGGCCGAAGGCTTCAGCACCGGCGACTTCTCGACGGTGGGCGGTGCCAGCTGGACACAAGGCATGAACGTGACACACAACTGGAGTGCTTATTCTGCATTGCTGAACAATGGCGACGGCACCTTCGACATCCTCTTTGAGGACTGCGCCGCAGGCGAGACTGTTGCTCCGAAAGGCTACAGCCTCATCTATCAGAAGAACCACAGCATCCAGAACATCACAGGCGGACAGTACTTCGCCACGAAGGAACAGGCAGAGGCAGAGGGCGTCAAGACTCCGCGTCCCGGCCACTTCTACCGCATCAAGGGCTCGGCTTCAGGTGCCTACATGACTGCCACAAGCCCTGTCACGACGACTACGGCCACCGATGCTTCCACCATCTGGTACTTCAGCGAGGACGGCCTCGTATCATATTCTACGGGTTTGTGTCTCGACGGTTCAGCTAAATCCCTTGCCGCTGTGGGCACCAGTTATAAGGCTGCCATCGACCCCAGCACTTACCATGAAGGCAAATACACCGTCCGCACGAACGGCTACTACAGCTACGATAAGGAAACGAACAATACTCTCGACCGCGGCACGTCCGTCAATAATAACGAGCGCTATGCCTGGACGGTGGAGGAAGTCACCTCCCTGCCCGTCACGGTCAGCAGTCTCGGCCTGGCCACTCTCTACAGCCCCGTCGCACTGACGGCTCCCGAGGGCGTGACTATCTATGCAGCCGCGAAGGACGAGGCCGACAGCTACATCCATTTCGACGAGGTGGAGGCAGTCGAGGCCGGTACAGGTGTCCTCGTGGAGGCTGAGGCCGGCACTTACGACTTCACCGTCGAGAGCAACGATTCCAGCTACGAGAGCGACCTCGTGGGCAGCGTGCTCACTTTGCCCACCAGCAGCTTCGATGCCACCGTCTATACCTTGCAGAGCGGCCCCGCCTTCAAGCAATATACAGGCACGAACGTAACCGGCTTCCGCAGCCACATCGAGACTGAGGCTGAGGCAGGCGTCAAGGCCTTCGACGTCATCTTCGACGATGCAACAGGTCTTAAGAACCTTAAGTCCTTCCCTTCAGGGGAGGATTTAGGAGAGGCTTTCAACCTCGCAGGCCAGCGCATCAGTGTTCCCCAAAAGGGTGTCAACATTATTAACGGCAAAAAGATTCTTAAATAATTGACAACGGACAACGGACAACAGTCAACGGACATCAAAAAATCTGTTGTCTGTTGTCTATAGTCTATAGTCATCAAGTAATTTGAAAGATGAAAAAGACATATATTTCACCCATTGTAAAGGTTGACATGGCCGAGGTGGCTGATGCACTTTTGGTAACGAGCATACAGATATCGGACGACTCCGGCAACGAAGAGTACGTCAAGGAAGAAGCTGCCGGCGAAGAAGGTTGGAGCATCGACTGGTAGGTGTATTTCATGTTCCACCTACGAACAATTTAATTTAGAGGGGCACTGCTTTCGGGCAGTGCCTTTTTTTGTTGTTTTCTGCGCCTTCCGGCCTGCCGTATGGCCTTGTCCGCCATAGCCTGATGTCTGAAAGCGCACGCTTTGCAGCTTGACCCATGCGCATGGGTCGATGGAACGGTGCGCATGGTTCGATGGTTCCATGCGCATGGTTCAAACAGAAGAGCAGGTGATATAGGACGGAAGGGCTTTCCGGAAGTACCATCATACCGTCGCGCTTTTTCCCTCGGGGCAGGCCGCAACTCCCCTTGCTCTGCTCCGCTTTTCCTCTGCACGAATGCTCCGAAACAGCAAAACCTGTCGCATTGCACATTTTTTTAACTGTCAAATGCTTGTACATAGGATTATTTTTGCTATATTTGTGCGCAGAAAGTATATAATTCACAATAAATAGAGTAATTTTATGTCAACAAGAAGAGATTTCCTTAAGGGAATGGGACTGGCGACGGCTGGTCTGGCTGTGGCTCCCGGCGAAATGTTGGCTGCCAAGAAGAAAAAGGTGCAGCCCGCTCCAGAGCCCAAGAACGAGAAAGTAAGGATTGCCTACATCGGTATCGGCAATCGCGGTCAGCAGAACATCGACGAGTTCGCCAAGACCGGCATGGTGGATGTCGTGGCGCTCTGCGACGTCGACCTGCAGGGCAAGCAGTGCGAGAAGGCACTGAAGATGTACCCCGATGCCAAGCGCTTCACCGACTTCCGCAAGCTCTTCGACGAATATGGCGACAAGTTCGACGCCGTAGCCGTCAGTGTGCCCGACCATACGCATTTCTTCGTCTGCATGGCTGCCATGAAGCACGGCAAGCACGTCTATTGCGAGAAGCCACTTATCCGTACCTTCCAGGAGGGAGAGATTCTTATCGAGATGGCCAATCGTCATCCCGAACTCGCCACGCAGGTGGGCAATCAGGGACACTCCGAGGCCAACTACTTCCAGTTCAAAGCTTGGCAGGAAGCAGGCATCATCAAGGACGTGACGAAGGTGGTGGCTCACATGAACAACGACCGCCGTTGGCACAAGTACGACTGGAACATGACCAAGATGCCCGAGGGCGATCCCATCCCCGAAGGCATGGACTACGACACGTGGCACGGCGGCGTACGCTACCACAACTTCAGCAAGCTCTATCATCAAGGCGACTGGCGCAGCTGGTACGACTTCGGCATGGGAGCCCTCGGCGACTGGGGTGCTCACCTGCTTGATACCGTTCACGAGTTCCTCAACCTCGGGCTGCCCTACGAAATCAACATGAAGTATGCGAAGAACCACAATGAGTTCTTCTATCCCTTCTCCAGTACCATCGAGTTCCGCTTCGGCGCACGCGGCAATATGCCTCCCTGCGACGTCATCTGGTACGACGGCGTTGACAACCTGCCCCCATTGCCCGAAGGATATGGTGAGAGCAAGCTGGCCGACGGCATCCCTGCAAGCGGTCAGGGAGAATACACGCAGCAGAAGATCAACCCTGGAAAAATCATCTACGGACGCGACCTCATCTTCAAGGGAGCCAGCCACGGTAGCACCCTCGAGATTATCCCGAAGGAGAAGGCAGAAGCCATGAAGGACAAGCTGCCCGAGGTGCCCAAGAGCCCCAGCAACCATTATGTCAACTTCCTGCGTGCCTGCAAGGGAGAAGAGAAGACGCGCTCGCCCTTCCAGATTGCAGGTGTGCTGTGCCAGGTCTTCTGCCTCGGCGTCATCGCCCAGCGCCTGAACACACAACTCTTCTTCGACCCACGCACCAAGAAGTTCACCAACAACGAGTTCGCCAACGCCATGCTCACCGGCATGCCCCCGCGCAGAGGATGGGAAGAGTTCTATAGCCTCTCCTAAATCCTCCCCTGAAGGGAAGGACTTAAATAGTAAATGGTAAATGATAAAAGGTAAATGAAAAGATGAAAAAGATTGTATTAGCTATGATGATGCTGGCCGTGCTGCCTGCATCTGCAAAAGAAAAGAAAGCAGTGACAGAGCCTGCCCCCGTTCCCACGACGGACAACGTCCTCTCTGAACAAGAACAGCGCGAAGGCTGGAAGCTCCTCTGGGACGGCAAGACAACCAACGGCTGGCGCGGTGCAAAGATTCAGACCTTTCCCGAGAAAGGCTGGCGCATCGAGGACGGTATCCTCAAGGTAGAGAAAGCCAACGGCGCCGAAAGCGGCAACGGAGGCGACATCGTCACGGAGAAGAACTACCACAACTTCATCCTCAAGGTCGATTTCAAGATTACCGAAGGCGCCAACAGCGGCATCAAATATTTCGTGGACCCCGACATGAACCTGGGCGAAGGCAGCGCCATCGGCTGCGAGTTCCAGATACTCGACGACCTGCGCCATCCCGATGCCAAGCTCGGAGTGAAGGGCAACCGCAAGCTCGGCTCGCTCTACGACCTCATCCCCGCGCCCGAGCAGAAGCCTTTCGACATCACCACATGGAACACCGCCTGCGTCATCGTCAAGGACAATCACGTGGAGCATTGGCTCAATGGCGTGAAGCTCCTCGAATATGAACGTAACAATCAGGAGTGGAACGCTCTCGTTGCCTACAGCAAATACAAGAACTGGCCCAACTTCGGCAATCGCGACGGCCGCATCCTCCTGCAGGACCACGGCGACGAAGTGTGGTTCAAGAACGTAAAAATTAAGGAGCTATAAATCATAAGCAGCCATAGGCAATCCTAGGTTTTCCTAGGTTTTCTTAGGTTTTACTAAAACAAAAAGACAATGAAGAAACTCATTCTGGCAGCCATTGCGGCTTTCTCTTTCGCGGGAGCTTATGCTATAGACGACCCCGTGCAGTACGTCAATCCCCTCGTCGGCTCACACTCCACGGGCGGACTCTCCACAGGCAACACCTATCCCGCCATCGCTCTTCCCTGGGGCATGAACTTCTGGACGCCACAAACCGGCAAGATGGGCAACGGATGGTGCTACACTTATGATGCCGAGAAGATACGCGGCTTCAAGCAGACCCACCAGCCGAGCCCCTGGATGAACGACTATGCGATGTTCAACATCATGCCGGAGAATGGCGAGGCTCCCATCTATGATGAGGACAAACGTGCCAGCTGGTTCAGCCACAAGGCAGAGGTCAGCAAGCCGCACTACTACAAGGTTTACCTTGCCGACTACGACATCACCACCGAGATAGCACCGACGAGTCGGGCCGCCATCTTCCGTTTCACCTATCCCGAAGGCAAGAGCTTCCTCATCATCGACGCTTTCGACCGTGGTTCGTACGTCAAGGTCATCCCCGGCGAGAATAAGGTCGTAGGCTACACAACCCGTAACAGCGGCGGTGTGCCCGAAGGCTTCAAGAACTACTTCGTACTGCAGTTCGACCGTCCGTTCGCATATACATCGACAGCCGACGAAGGCCGCGAGAGCAAGAACCTCGAGACGAAGAGCAAGCACGCCGCAGCCGCTGTGGGCTTCCTTACCAAGCGCGGCGAGCAAGTCAATGTGCGTGTGGCAAGCTCGTTCATCAGTATTGAGCAGGCAGAACAGAACCTCAAGGAGCTTGGCAATATGTCGCTTGAGGAGGTGAGCGAGGCTGGCCGACAGGAATGGAACAAGGTGCTGAGCGTCATCGACGTGGACGACAACACAGACATCGACCGTCTGCGCACCTTCTACAGCTGCCTCTACCGCAGCACCCTCTTCCCGCGCAGCTTCTTCGAAATCAATGCGAAGGGCGAAGTCGTGCACTACAGTCCCTACAACGGCGAGGTGCTGCCGGGCTACCTCTTTGCCGACACAGGCTTCTGGGACACCTTCCGCGCCCTCTTCCCACTGGTCAATCTGATGTACCCCAGTATGAGCCAGAAGATGCAAGAAGGCTGGGCGAATGCATATAAAGAGAGTGGTTTCCTGCCGGAGTGGAGTGCTCCGGGTCATCGTGCCTGCATGGTGGGCAACAACTCCGCAAGTGTCGTGGCCGACGCCTACTTGAAAGGCATCCGAGGCTACGACATCGACGCCCTTTGGGAAGCTGTCAAGCACGGCGCCAATGCCGACCTCCCCCGCACGACCAGCGGGCGGGCAAAGTGGCAGCTCTATAATAAGCTGGGCTACGTTCCCTACGACAGCATCAACGAAAGCGCGGCGCGTACCCTCGAGTATGCCTTCGACGACTGGAGCATCTACAAGCTCGGTCAGGCCCTCGGCAAGCCGGAGAAGGAGATTAAGGTCTATGCAGAGCATGCCTTCAACTACAAGAACCTCTTCGACAAGAGCCATAACCTGATGCGAGGCAAGCTTGCCAACGGCGAATGGGCGCCCAACTTCAACCCCTTCAAGTGGGGAGATGCCTTCACCGAAGGCAATAGCTGGCACTACTCCTGGAGCGTCTTCCATGACCCGCAGGGCTTGGTTGACCTCATGGGAGGCAACGATGTCTTCAATCAGATGCTGGACAGCGTGTTCATCCTGCCGCCTATCTTCGACGACAGCTACTATGGCGGCGTCATCCACGAGATACGCGAGATGCAGATCATGAACATGGGTAACTACGCTCACGGCAATCAGCCCATCCAACACATGATATATATGTACGCGTATAGCGGCCAGCCCTGGAAGTCGCAGTACTGGCTCAGGGAGACCATGAACCGCATGTACAACGCCCACGCCGACGGCTATTGCGGCGACGAGGACAATGGTCAGACCTCCGCATGGTACATCTTCACGGCGATGGGCTTCTATCCCGTCTGCCCGGGCAGCGGCGAGTATGTGCTCGGAGCACCATACTTCAAGAAGATGACACTGCATCTCGAGAACGGCAAGGACGTTGTCATTACTGCTCCTCAGCAGAGCGATGCCAACCGCTATGTGGGTTCTCTCAGGGTCAACGGCACGGAGTATGACAAGAACTACGTGAAGCATACCGACCTCATCGGCGGCATGAAGATGGACTACAGCATGCAGGCTGAACCCAACCGCCAGAGAGGCACGAGTGCCGAGGCCGCTCCTTATTCCTTCAGCAAGGAGTATCAGCCGGCCAAGAAAGCCAAGAAAAAGAAATAAATCCCTAAAGTCCCTAAAGTCCTTAAAGACCATAAGGTCCTTAGGGACTCTATAAAAAACACAACGATGAAAAGATTGTTTTTCCTGACCTTCTGCCTGCTGGCCTGCTTCGGTAGTGTCAGAGCACAGGTCAATATCACCTACGACGACGAAGCCGAATGGAAGGCTTACGACGACTTCAATGCTGCGCTACTCGACAACTCGCGCAACATCTACAAGGCCGACACCAAGCAGCCTAATGCCGACCACCGTGGCAACGGCTACCGTGACAATGATGTCTCGGGCTGTGCTGCCGCCATCTGGTGCCAGGCCATCATGTACGACATGGTCATCAATGCCTACAACCGTGCCAAGGCAGAGGGTGATGAGGCTCGCATGAGCAAGTACAAGTCCTTGCACGACAAGATATATAAAGGCGAGAAGGCGCACTATGTGAACTTCGACTTCAATAACAGCAACACAAACAACGGCTGGTTCGTCTACGACGACATCATGTGGTGGACGTGCGCCTTGGCCCGTGCCTACGAGACCTTTGGCAAGACAGAATACCTGAACTACTCCGAGCGGAGCTTCTGCCGCGTATGGTATGGCTCTGCCACGGTGGGCGACGACGGTTCCTATGCCGACCCTGCCCGCTTCGAAGGCAAGTACGGCGGCGGCATGTTCTGGGAGTGGCAGCCCATCGACCATGCCAATCCTCACCAACCCGGCGACTTCCGCTCCGCCTGCATCAACTTCCCGACGGTCATCGCAGCCTGCACGCTCCACAAGCTTGTGCCGGAGGGTCGGGCGGTTCCCACTGCTGCAAGGCCTTTACGTCAGACGAAGGATTGGTATCTGGAGAAGGCGAAGGAGATCTACGCTTGGGCGGATGCAACGCTCGTCAATAGCAGCGGTCGTGTGGCCGACGGTATTCATGGCGGAGACCCAGAGTTCAGCGACCACCTCTACAACCAGGCTACATACATCGGTGCCAGCTGTCTGCTCTATCTGCTGACGGACGAAGTCAGCTATCTGACCAAGGCTCAGCGAGCTGCCAACTATGTGATTAACAACATGTGCACGAGCACTATCCTCAAGTACGAGACGGGTTACGAGCAAGGCATCTATGCTGCCATCTACGCCCAGTACATCAAGATGCTCGTCTACGACTGCGGGCTGAGCGACGCGCTCAAGAATAAGTATATGACCCACATACAGCGAAACATCCAGAGGGCTTATACCAATATGGACACGACACGCGGCATCCAGATGGGCAATTTCGCCAAGAAGACAGCCGAGACCGACGTCGTGGAGAGCTACGGAGCCAGCGGCATGCCCGCACTCATGCTGATGTTCCCCGTCACCGACAGCTCTACGGCCATCGAGAAAACAGCCGAGAAGAAGAGCGAAGCCCCGTCGGACGTCTATACCCCCGACGGTGTGCTGGTCATGAAGAACGCCACGCCCGAGCAGGTGCACGAGCTCGACAGCGGTCTCTATATCTTCCAGCGCAAGAAGATTCTGGTTAAATAAAAAATCCCCTTAGGGAGGAGTGCTAAATCCCCTATAGGGGAGTGAGCATTCCCCTATAGGGCGTTGGCTCTTCCCCTATAGGGGGATGAAAGACACATTATGTTATGAAGAAAACCTTATTGTATTTGCTGGCGGCCATCGCCCTGCCAATCGTACTCGCATACATCGGTATGCGTGTCGTTAATTACTTCCAGAACCGTCCTTCCTGCCCGGAGGAAGACTCCAGCCAGTTCGTTACGCTGACCGACGCGGTGCCCGATGCCATCCTGGAAATCAGGTACTTCAGCACATACAACTTCGTCGGGACTCGCATCGATGGCTATCTCGAGCCCACGGCACTGCTGACACGCGTGGCTGCGGACAGCCTCAGGGCAGTCAGCGACGAGTTGAAGGCCATAGGCTATCGCCTGAAGATTTACGACGCCTACCGTCCTCAGCAGGCCGTCGACCACTTCTGGCGCTGGGCAGAAAACCTTCCCGACACCCTCATGCGCCAGTATTTCTATCCCGACCTCGACAAGAGCGTCCTCTTCGAAAGGGAGTACATCTGCGCCAAGAGCGGGCATACGAGAGGTTCTACGGTAGACCTCACGCTCTTCGACATGCAGGCGGAAAAGGAACTGGACATGGGCGGCACGTTCGATTGGTTCGGTCCCGAGAGTCATCCCGACTTTTGCGGTAACCCCGAGACGCAGGAGTTCACAGGCGACAACAGCCAGAGCCCTGCCGGACGAAGCCTGACGCCCGAGCAGTTCTGCAACCGTATGATTCTTCGCGAAGCCATGATGCGCCACGGGTTCAAGCCCTTCCCAACGGAATGGTGGCACTTCACGCTACAGGACGAACCCTTCCCCGACACCTACTTCAACTTCCCCGTCCGGCAGTTGTAAAGCAGTCCGCCTGCGGCACCTATGCAGACACCGATGGTGTTGGCGGCAAAGTCCAGCCATTCACCACTGCGGCAAGTGGTCAGATACATTTGTGCCAGTTCCATCAGCCCCCCAAATGCGATGGGTGCCAGAAAGGCAAAGAGCACCAGTTTCGGCACGCTCCATCGGTCGTGCGACCGTCGGTATTCGTACCAGATGATGACCGTCAGCACGCCGTACATCACCATGTGAGTCCATTTGTCGGCCAGAGGGACCTGAACTCCAACGTTCACATCCGGTATGGGCAACAGCGAGAGCAACACGATGCATGCTGCCACGAACAGTGCGATAGGGTAGCGGAAAAGATACTTGTGTAGCATATAACGACTCTTTTTCAGTATTTTGCTGCAAATGTACGGCTTTTTTATGTATATTTGCAACGATTTTTGTGGAAAACATAAACAAATGAAATCAGGAAGCGCAGCAAGAGGTTTTTTTGGAAGCCAGCTGGGAGTCGTGCTGGCATCGGCAGGTTCGGCAGTCGGCCTGGGTAACATCTGGCGCTTTCCCACCGAGGTCGGAAAGGGCGGCGGAGCAGCCTTCATCCTCATTTATTTTGGCTTCATCCTGCTGTTCTCCATGCCAATCATGATAAGCGAATTCGTCATCGGACGCTCAGCCCGCAGCAATGCCATCGGTGCCTTCCAGAGGCTTGCGCCAGGCAAACCGTGGGTGGCGGCCGGCATCATGGGCGTGCTCGCCGGATTTCTCGTCCTTTCGTACTATTCCGTCGTAGCAGGTTGGACGCTCTTCTATACCGCGCAGTCGGCCATCGGGCAGTTGCAAGGTCCACTGACTGCAGACAACGGACAACAGGCCACCGATTTTGCCGCCGCCTTCAATGCCTTCGTGTCGCATCCCTGGCAGCCCATCGTCTGCCTCGCCCTGTTCCTCCTGCTCACGCATTTCGTCGTGTCTCGAGGCATAGAGCGCGGCATAGAGCGCTACTCGAAGTTGATGATGCCCCTGCTCCTCATGATAATTGTGCTCCTGGTCTGCTTCTCGTTGATGATGCCAGGCGCATCCGACGGCATAAGCTTCCTCCTGAAGCCCGACCTCAACGAGGTCACGCCCGACGTCATACTCGGGGCCATGGGGCAAGCCTTCTTCTCGCTCGGCGTCGGGATAGGCTGTCTGGTGACCTATGCATCCTATTTCAGCAACGAGACAAGGCTCGTGGGGTCGGCCATGAGCGTCTGTGCCATAGACACCCTGGTAGCCGTGCTGAGCGGCTTCATCATATTCCCCACGGTGTTCAGCGTCGGTATCTCGCCCGATGCAGGCCCGGGCCTCGTCTTCATCACGCTGCCAAACGTCTTTGCGCTCAGCTTCAGCGAGATGCCCGTCGCGGGTTACATCTTCTCGCTCCTCTTTTATGTCCTGCTCCTGCTGGCAGCTCTGACGAGCAGCATAAGCATGCACGAGATCTGCACCGCCTTCATTTCCGAGCATTTCAACAAGGGCAGACGCACCGCCGCAGCCATCGTCACCATCATTTGCCTCATGCTGGGCTGCTTCTGCTCGCTGTCCTTCGGACCCTGGAAAGACGTGACCTTCTGCGGACGCGGCTTCTTCGATCTCTTCGACTATACCGTCACGAAGTTTCTCATGCCACTGGGCGGACTCCTGATAACGCTGTTCGTCGGCTGGTGGCTCGACAGGGAACTTGTCGAAAGGCAACTGACCAACGACGGCAGCGTATCGATTCGTGCGATGAAACCGCTGCTTTTCCTCATCCGTTGGGTTGCCCCCGTCGGCATACTCCTCATATTCCTGAACGAACTCTTCCCGCTCTTTTTGAAGGTTTAAAAAAGGAAGACCCCCCAACCCCCTTCAGGGGGAGGGAGAACTGTTAAATGGTAAACGATTAAATGTAAAAGATGAGATGACAAACACGAGAGGCAATTTTGGCAGTAAGTTGGGAGCCGTGTTGGCCTCCGCAGGGTCGGCCGTCGGCCTGGGCAACGTGTGGCGTTTCCCGACGGAGGTCGGCAACAATGGCGGCGCAGCCTTCATCTTCATCTATCTCATCTGCATTGCCTTCATCGGCATCCCTGTCATGATGAGCGAATTCCTCATTGGCCGGCACACACATGCCAATACGATTTCGGCTTTCGCCAAGCTTGCCCCGGGCAAGTGGTGGCGTATAGAGGGCATTGCTGGCGTGTTCGTGGCATTCATGATACTGTCGTATTACATCGTCATCAGCGGTTGGACGCTCTTCTACCTCATCGAGAGTGTGGCTGGCAGGCTAATGGCCGACCGCGACTACAGCGATGTCTTCAATGGTTTTGTCAGCGACCCTTGGATACCTGTGCTGATGGGCGTGGCATTTATGAGCTTGACGCATTTCATCATAGCCAAGGGCGTGCAGTCGGGCATAGAGAAGTTCTCCAAGGTGATGATGCCTATGCTGCTCTTCATCATAGGCATCCTCGTGATTTGTTCGTTTGGTATGCCGGGCTCTTCGCAAGGCTTGAAGTTCCTGCTTAAGCCGGACTTCTCGAAGCTGACTGCCAGTGTGATACTCAGCGCAGTAGGTCAGGCCTTCTTCTCCCTCAGTCTGGCGATGGGCTGCCTTTGTACTTACGCATCCTATTTCCGCCAGGACACCAACCTTCCCAAGACGGCGGTCGGCGTCAGCGTCATCGATACGATAGTCGCCATCCTGAGCGGCTTCATCATCTTCCCCGCCGTGTTCAGCGTGGAGGAGATTGGTGTGGATGCCGGTCCGGGCTTGGTCTTCATCACACTCCCCAGCGTGTTCAACATTGCCTTCAGTCATTTGCCTTGGCTCGGGTACATCTTCTCGAGTTTCTTCTACCTGTTGCTCTTGCTGGCGGCACTCACCAGTGCGATGTCTTTGCACGAGAGTGTGACGGCTTACGTGCTGGAGGCTTTCCACATCTCGCGCAAGAAAGCAGCCATCGCGGTGTCCGTCGCTTGCATGACACTTGGCGTTGCCTGCTCGCTTTCCTTCGGCATCTGGAGCGACGTGACGCTCTTCGGCTTGAACATCTTCGAGCTGTTCGACTTCACAGCCTCTAAGATCATCCTTCCCATAGGCGGCATCATCATCTGCCTCTTCACGGGTTGGTATCTGGATAGGAAGCTTGTGGAGAACGAGTTGACGAACGGCGGCACCATTCGCTTCCGCCTGTTCCGACTCTATTACTTCATTATCCGCTACATAGCACCGTTGGCCATTGCGGCAGTCTTCCTGCGGGAAATTTTAGCATGAAACGTTTGCCCACACTCACCAACGCACAGCGCCGGGCCTTGCTCCTCGTCGAATGGGTGCTGCTGATAGGGATCGTTGTCTATTCTTTCAAGGCGAAGACCTCCTCTAACTCTTCTTCAAAAGTGGAGAAAGCAGGTCAGGAAGTCTCTGCTCTAAAGGGAAATTCAGAAGGGTCTCTGCCAAAAGAAGAGCCTTTCGAGTCCTTCCCTTTCGATCCAAACACAGCGGACTCCACGACGCTCTTGCGTCTCGGACTTTCCTCTTGGCAGGTCAGGAGCATCTATCGCTATCGTGCCAAGCACGGACGATACCATAAAGTTGAGGACTTCATGCGTTTGCCAGGCTTGACCAACGAGCAATGGGAGCGCCTGAAACCTTGTATAAGAATTGCGAAAGAGTTCCAATATGTGCAGCCTGAACCGCGAAAGTCTTACCAAGAAGATGCATCTCCAGAGCAATTGACTGCAGAAATCAGGGAAGTCAGAAGGGATTCTCTGCCCAGACAAGAGAAGATATCCTTTGGCCAGACCATCGACATCAACACGGCCGACACTTCGCAGCTGAAGATGATTCCAGGCATCGCGTCCAAAAGGGCAGCCCGAATCGTGGCCTACAGAAGGTCGCTCGGCGGATTTGTCAACGTCGAGCAGGCAATGGAAGCCATTGAGCTGCCCGATTCCGTGCTGAAGTACATGAGCGTTTCGCCCGTCGAAATCAGAAAGATAAACGTCAACAAGCTCTCAGTTCTGCAGTTGATGAAGCATCCGTACCTTAGTTTCTATCAGGCCAAAGCCATCTTCGAGCACCGTCGCAATAAGGCAGAGCTGCACAGCCTCGACGAACTCTCGCGCCTCGAAGGCTTCCGCCAGACGGACATCGACAGGCTGCGTCCCTACATCACCTTCGAGTAATTATTGGTGTCTGGGGAAATGATTCCTTTATTACTGCTGTCGGGTAAAGTCAGGCAGGCATCCTAAGCCTGGAAGGCTTTACTTTGAGTAACCGAGGGCAAAGCCCTCGGACTGAACATGGAGACCACCTCCACGCCCCTGCCTGGAAGGCAGTACTATGAGACGCCAGGGGTACTGCCTTCCAGGCAGCGAGGAGAAGCTCATCCACTCTTTCCGAGGGCTTCGCCCCCGGTTACTCAAAGTAAAGCCTTTTAGGCTTAAAATTCTTTCCGGACTTTACTTAGCATAAAGCAGTCATGTCGTTTTTAAGCAGACACCAATATCGAGTGGTAGAAAAATTCGACGTGCCGCGTTGGGTAAATCGACGTGCCGCGTTGGGTAAATCGACGTGCCGCGTTGAGCAAATCGACGTGCCGCGTTTACGGATGCAGCTATTTGGCCAGTTTGACGACGCTGCCGTCGGGACGTCGCATGACGTAGATACCATTGACCATTGACCATTGACCATTGACCATGCGGCCTTGCAAGTCGTAGAAGGCATAAGCCCTCTCGTCGCTTTCCCTTCGGGGAAGTGCTCCGATTCCCGTCGCTTCGTCCTTCGCATCGATGCGTTGCAGGCGGAAATGGTCCACCTTGAACCATCCGTGGCTGTCGCTGGTGGAGCGTGTGCCGTCGGCCTTGAAGTTGCTGCTTCGTATGCCGAGCTTGAGGCTTTCGCCGTCTTTCAGAGTCACCATGACAGCCATCGGATGCAGGGTCATCTTGCCGGAGCCGGAGGGACCGTAGCCTGCGAAGGTGTTTGTCTCGCCCGACGTGAGCATGGAAGCCTGGTAGTCGCTCTCCTTGCCGTAGTATTGTACGTTCTTGTTGGCGAAGAGTCGGCAGTTGGCCATCTTGTTGGTCTGCGTGCCGAGCAAGCATGTGACGAGGTATGTGCCTGCCCCGAGCTTGCTGGCAGGAATGGTTTGCGAGAGCTCATACACGTTTGGCATGGGCTTCGCACTCGCCCAATAGACATTTATGCCGTAGAGATGCTTGGCGTCCTGGTTGATGCCCCACGAGTTTCCGTTCATTGTTCCGGTCGCCGTCCAACCTTTTGGCACGCCACGCACCAGCCCGCCCTGCGGGTTGAGCGAGCCTCCGTTGCCATACTCGAAGTCGGGATTTGTCAGGAGCTCAGTGAGGTCTTCGCCTCCGGCACTGAATGGGATGCTCGCCACGGCACTGACCGAGAGCCCAGGGTCCATGAAGCTGACGCGTACGCTGACCGTCTTGTCCTCCGTGCTCGTGTAGTGAACGGAGGCGGGGAAATAGCCGAGCGCGACGGTCTCGTCCCATGTGTCGGTCATGGCAGAGCACTTGATGGAGATGACCTGTGCCGTTTGTCCGTCGACGGAGATGCCTGCGCGCAGGTCATAGCTTGTGTTGATGGGGAAAGTCGGCAGGCAGCGGACCTGTATGACGTTGAGTCCCTTCCTCACGGGAACTGTGTATTCGGCATAGGGAGCACTGCCGGCATTGGTGTAGGCATGCATGTCGAGGGGCCAGACGGTTGCCGTGGTGCCCCGGATGCCCAGGCCTTCCAGGGTCGTCACGGCAGCCGAGGCGTTCCTGTAACTACCGCCGGCCACGATGGTTATGCTGGGTTCCAGGAGCGTGCTCTGCTGCTGCGCCACATCGTCCGACGTGGCAACCGACGGCATCAAGTGCTGGCTCCAGTTGTTGGGCTTGTAGCTCATCATGCCGCTCCACTTGCCGCTGGCGATGCCGTTGTTGTATTTGTTGGTGAGCGTAACGATTTCGTCGAAGGCCGACTGTGCTTTCTGTGCATAGTCGAGGGCTTTCTCGCCCTGTCCGGCCCAAGCATAGACGAAGCTCTGACGAGCGCGGAGCAGCTTGATGTTCTGGTCTGCGCAGGCACAGACGGGGTACTCGATGAGCTCGTAGTATGCGTTGCGGAGTGTGGCGGGGATGCGTGAACGCAGAGCCACAGCCTTCTGGTAGAGCTCCTGATACTCAGCGATTCGGGCATCGACCTGTTCGTTGGAATGGTCGAAATGGCAGAGCTGGACGTGCTCCGGCTTGGCGGCAATGCCCAGGCGATAGTATGCCATCTTTATCTCGTTGATGTCGTCGGCATACTCCTCGCCAAAGGTGCGGGCCGCCCAGTCGCGCGTGTAGAGATGGGCACGCTGGGGCGTCCAGCTGTCAATATCCCAGGCCAGGTCCATGCAGAACTCCAGTTCTTCCTCGGCAGGCTTGATGTCGCCCACATTTATTATCCATTGGTCGCGCACGCCCTGGTCGTAAGCCTTGCTCAGCTCGTAGCTGCAGAGCGAAGGCGATATGGTGCTGAGCCAGAGGTAGGACGCCGGAGAGCCCCAATAGGAGAGGTGATAGTAGACGGCATTGCCGCCGGAGCGGGCCTGCTCGGCTGGCGTAGGCATCTGGCGAATGTAGCCGTGATTGTCATCCACCCACATCAGTGTGACGTCCTCGGGCACCTTGAGGCCTGCGTTATAAGCGTCGAGCACCTCTTTGTAAGGGATGAATATCTGCGGGATGGTAGTAGGGTCGCCAATGCTATCGGCAAGGAGTTGACGCTGATAGGCAATGATGTCGGTCAGGGCGGCTACTCTTTCGGCCGTCGAACCGTAGCCGTTGATGCCTGTATCGTGTACGCCTCGCATGCCGAGGGTGTATATGGCGTTCTTTCCTCGACTTTCGCCCACGCGCTCAGCCCAGTAGCGCTTTATCATATCCGTGTTTGTCTTCCAGTTCCAATCGTCGTTGTAGTGGCCGCCGTAGCGGTTCCATTCCCATTCATTGTCGCGCAGCATCTGCTCGCAATGGCTGGAGCCCATGTAGATGTCGTACTTCATGATGAGCGGCAGGTTGGTCTTCAGGTCCCAGAAAGCACGGCTGCAAGCGTGCATGGCGGGCCATAGCGTGTTGGCTCTAAGGCGCAACAACAGTTCCATAATAGCGGCGTAAGTCTTCGGCCCGATGTTCTTCAGAGATGCATCTTCCATCTTGCTCTTAGCCCAAGGCTGCAAGCCGAAGTCCTCGTCGTTGAGGAAGATGCCCCGGAACTTGACGGAAGGCGTGCTGGAAACATAGCGGCCTGGCGTCACGTAGAGCTGTGTCCTGGTGGTCGGAGCGACGTCGGCCCACCAGATCCACGGCGAGACGCCCATCATGCGGCTGAGGTGGAACATGCCGTAGGCCGTGCTCCTGGGCTGGGAACCAAAGATGACGAGGGCGCGCTCCACGCCTTCCATGGGATCCTCAATGACCTCCATGCCAAAGACTTCCCGCTTGCCCCGCACGTCGCTCACGTCCAGCTTGCCGTCCGCAATGAGCTGGTCGATGTGGCTCGACTGCCCGATGGTGCCCACAATGATGGGGGGCTTCGGCGACGTGGGCTCGGTCTTGTACTTCTGAAACGTCTTCTTCGTCACCGCCTTCAGGTCTGAGAGGAGGCAGTCGGCCACCGTCGTCACCACCTCCGCATCGTTGGCATCGTAGAGGACGATGCATTTGTCGGAATACGTCGAACCGGCTATCGTGAAGCAACCATCGACGGGCGAGGTCACGACCTGCAGCTCGTCGGACTTAGCTGCAAGTGCGAAGAGCATAAGCAGCATGGAAAGGAGTGATTTCGATTTCATGATTCTTATTGTTTATGTGTGTTATTTTCTTATGATAAGCTTTTTTCGTCCATCTTTGATATAGATGCCGCTGGGTAATCTGCCATTTGTTATAATACGACCTCGCAAGTCGTAAACGGCTCCCTCTCTTGCTTTCGACAGAGGGTTCTTTATGCTTGTTGGGTCTTCTGCATCGATGCGTTGGATGCGGAAGTGGTCCACCTTGAAGCATCCATGGTTGTTGCTGGTGACGCGTGAGCCGTCGGCTCTGTGGTTGCTGGTGCGGATGCCGAGACTCAGGTCTTCTCCTTCGGTAACGGTCACAATGACTTCCATGGGCTTGAGAATCATCCTGCCATCGCCCGAACCGACATAGCTGGCAAAGGTTTGCGTTTCGCCAGAGGTGAAGACGCTTGACACATAATCGCTCTCCTTGCCGTAGTATTGAACCTTGTCATTGGCGAAGAGACGGCAGGTGCCTAGTTTGTCCTTGAGTACACCCAGCAGACAACTGACCAGGTATGTGCCGGGTTCTATCTTGCTGGCTGGAATGGTTTGTGAGAACTCATAGACTTCGGGCATAGGTGTGCTTGTTGCCCAATAGGTGTTGATGCCGTATATCTGCTTGGCATCCTGGTTGACGCCCCACGAGTTGCCTTTCATCTTGCCAGTCGCTGTCCAGCCTTTAGGCACGCCTCGCCCTATATTGCCTTGTGGGTTGAGTGCTCCCGATGAGTTGTATTCGAAGTCTGCATTCGTTAGAAGAGTTGTTGTTAAGTCTTCTGCATCGCTTCCGAATGGAATGCTTGCCATGGCACACACGGTGGAGCCTGGGTCCATGAAATAGACGCGAACGGGCACCGTCTGGTCCTTCGTGCTGGTGTAATGTACGGCAGCACGCATGTATCCTTGCACGACGGTTTCGTCCCAAGGGGTGGTCATTGCTGTTGTCTTTACAGAGAGGACAGAGGGCGTTTTGCCATCAACCGAGATGCCGACTCTCAGGTCGTATGTCGTGTTGAGTGGGAAGGTCGGGAGGCAGCGCACCTGTATGACGTTAAGTCCTTTTTGCACGGGTATTGAGTATTCTGCGTAAGGTGCCTGTGAACAAGAAGTATAGGCAGTCAGATCTAAGGGCCAGACGGTTGCTGTGCTTCCGGCAAGACCTAATCCCGTCAGGCTGACCACGCTGCTGCTTGCACTACTGTAGCTGCCTCCAGGGAGAATTGTGATGTCCGGTTGGACGATGGTGCTTTCGGTTTCGGACACGTCGGCTGCCGAGGCGACAGACGGCATCAGGTGCTGGCTCATGTTGTTCGGCTTGTAGCTCATCATGTAGTTCCATTTGCCTCCAGCTATGCCAGTGTTGAACTTGTCGGTCATCGTGACAATCTCGTCGAAGGCCGCTTGTGCGGCAGCCGAATATGAGAGTGCCTTCTCGCCTTGTCCTGCCCAGGCATAGACGAAACTCTGTCGTCCTCTGAGAATTTTGATGTTCTGGTCGGCACAACCACGGACGGGATATTCGATGAGTTCGTAGTAGGCATTACTGAGAGAGGAAGGGATACGAGAGCGCAGCGCCACTACCTTATTATATATGTCTTGATACTCGGCGATGCGAGCATCTATTTGTGCGTTGGAGTGGTCGAAGTAGCAGAGGTGAACGTGCTCCGGCTTGGCGGCGATGCCAAGACGGTAGTAAGCCATCTTTATCTCACTGATTTCGTCGGCATACTCTTCTCCAAAGGTTCTCGCTGCCCATGCCCGAGTGTATTTGTGTGCTTTCTCTGGAGGCCAGCTGTTGATATCCCAGGCCAGGTCCATGCAGAACTCCAGTTCTTCTTCGGCAGGTTTGATGTCGCCCACATTGATGATCCATTGGTTTCGCATGCCTTGGCTATAGGCTTTGCTCAATTCGTAGCTGCAAAGCGAGGGCGAGATGGTGCTGAGCCAGAGATAACCGGCAGGCGTGCCCCAATATGAGAGGTGGTAGTATATGGCGTTGCCGCCCGAACGGGCCTGCTCTTCTGGTGTTGGCATCTGACGTATGTAGCCGTGATTGTCGTCGACCCACATCAGCGTGACGTCCTCGGGTATTTGCAGACCGGCATTGTATGCAGTGAGTACTTCCTTGTAGGGGATGAAGATTTGTGGCACGGTTGTTGGGTCGCCGATGCTGTCTGCGATGAGTTGTCGCTGGTGTGCAATGATGTCGGTCAGCGCGGCGACCTTCTCCTCGAGGGTGTTGTAGCCGTTCATTCCAGCGTCGTGTACGGCTCGCATGCCCAGCGTATAGATGCCGTTTCTGTCTTTACTTTCGCTGATGCGAGCAGCCCAGTAGCGCATAATCATCTCTTTGTTCGAATGCCAAACCCAGTCCTCGTCGCGATGACCTCCAAAGCGTTCCCACTCGTATTCATTGTTGCAGAGCATCTGTTCGCAGTGGCTGGAGCCCATGTAGATGTCGTACTTCATGATGAGGGGGATGTTCGTCTTCTCATACCAGAACGCTCTTGAGCCCGGGTGCATTGCCGGCCAAAGGGTATTCGCCCTGAGGCGGAGCAGAAGTTCCATGATGACGGCGTAGGTCTTAGGACCGAAGTTGCCCAGTTCCGTGTCGAGGTTTCTTGCTCCCCAGGGTCGTAAGCCCCAGTCCTCGTCGTTCACAAAAATTCCACGAAACTTGACTGAAGGTGAACCGAAGACACGTCTGCCAGGCGTCACGTAGAGCTTCGTCTTCTTGGCAGGTGTGACGTCTGCCCACCATATCCACGGCGAGACGCCTGCCATACGGCTGAGTTCGAACATTCCATAAGCTGTTGCGCGAGGTTGCGAGCCGAAGATGACGAGTGCTTTTGCCACGCCTTCCATGGGATTGTCAATAACTTGCATGCCAAAGGCTTCCCATTTGCCTTCGACGTCGCTCACGTCTATCTTGCCTTGTGCAATGAGCTGATCGATGTGACTCGACTGCCCGATAGTGCCCACGATGATGGGGTTCTTGAGCGTTGTGGGCTCCGTCTTGTACTTCTGGAACGTCTTTCCTGTTACCGCTTTCAGGTCTGAGAGGAGGCAGTCGGCTACTGTGGTCACCACTTCAGCATCGTTGGCATCGTAGAGGACGATGGCCTTGTCGGCAGTTGTGGCTCCTGCAATGGAAAAACAGCCATCGACTGGGGTGGTCACAACCTCCAGCTCGTCGGCTTTCATCGTCAGCGAAGTGAGTTGCAGGAAAAGGGCAATCAGGAGGATGAATCTTGTCTTCATGCTCAGAATGGTTTGATGTGTTCTTTGCTGCAAAGATACAAATTATTCATTATAATAGTACAATTTTTGCCAAGAAAAACACATAAGTTGCACTATTTTGCGGGTTAGTTGTGTGTTTTGGTACGATAAGTGGATAGATGTAGCGTGTTTAGTAAAAAAAATAGGCACGTCTAACTGGCAAACTAGACGTGCCTAATTGGCAAACTAGACGTGCTTAGTTGAGCAAATAGGCGTGCCATGTTTTTCTACTAGGGCACGAGCATCGAGCTGTCGCCATAGCTGAGGAAGCGGAAGTCGTGGCTGAGGGCGTAGTCATAGACGTTGTGCCAGGCGTCGCCGATAAAGGCGCTGACCAGGAGCAGCAGTGTGCTCTGCGGCTGATGGAAGTTGGTAATCATGCGGCGCACGATATGGTACTTGTAGCCGGGGGCAATGATGATTTGCGTACCGGCATGTAGCACCTCCTCGCCCCGCTCGTCCATGTATCGTAGCAGGGCAGTGAGAGCCTCCGTCGTGGAGAGCCGGTTGTCGTATTCATACGGCATCCACTGGGGAACATGAAGTGGAGACCCACCCCAACCCTCCCTTAAAGGGAGGGAGTTATCAGCGAAGGAAGTCTCCCCTTTAAGGGGAGATTTAGAGGGGTCCACCAGCACCCCCAGGTAATACAGGCTTTCGAGTGTGCGGACGCTGGTCGTGCCTACGGCAATCGCCTCGCCGTTGTGAGCCAGGAGCCGCTCGATGGTGCGGCGGTGGACGGCAATGTGTTCGGTGTGCATATCGTGCCCCCCGATGTCTTCACTCTTGACAGGACGGAACGTGCCTGCGCCCACGTGGAGCGTCACTTCCTCCCGTTCGATGCCCCGCGCATCAATGTCCTGGAGCACGCGCTGCGTGAAGTGAAGTCCAGCAGTAGGCGCCGCCACCGAACCCTTTATTTTGGAATAGACCGTCTGGTAGGTCGTCTTGTCGCTCTCTTCAGTCTTGCGGTTCAGATACGGCGGTATGGGGAGCTCGCCGATGGCATCGAGGATTTCGGCAAAGGAGACCCCCTCCGCCCCCTTTAGGGGGGACTTCTGTCCGTTGCCCAGTTCTCCCCCTGAAGGGGGCAGGGGGGTCTTTTGCCATTCAAACCTTATCTCCTGGCTCGTGCCGTGTGTTCCGATGCGCTCCGCCGTGAGTTTGAATTTTGAATTTTGAATTTTGAATTCCCTCGTGAGTGGTCCTTCCTTCCACTTCTTGGAGTTTCCCACGAGGCAATACCACGAGCAGCTGCCCTTCGAGGCGAAGTTTTCCTGATACTCCACAGGGCATGCCGGCTCCAGGAGGAACACTTCGATGAGGGCCCCGGGAGCCTCGGACCCACCCAAACCCTCCCTTAAAGGGAGGGCTTCCTTTGCTGTGACATCGCCTGAATCCTCCCCCTTTAAGGGGGAGACAGAGGGGGTCTGTGGGGTCTGGAGGTGGGCTGTCTTCTTCCTGAAATGCAGTCTCGCCTGTATGACTCGCGTGTTGTTGAAGACCATGAGGCTGCCTTCGGGCAGCAATGAAGGCAGCGAGCGGAACTGAGTCTCGCTAATCTTTCCCTTGTCATAGATGAGCAACTTGCTCGCGTCTCGCTCGGGCAAGGGGAACTTCGCAATGCGATCGTCGGGCAAAGCGTAGTCGTAATCGCGTATTTGAATGTGCTTCGTGTCCATAAACGGCTGCAAAGATACAAAAAAAATGAGGATTGAGGAACGAAGAATGAAGAATTATTCGTATCTTTGTCCCCGAAAGAAGAAACCAGCTAAACACAAGACTATGAAACTAACAGGAAGAAGAGAAAGCACTAACGTCGATGATCGCCGGGGCATGACCGCAGCCAAGGCAGGCGGCGTCGGCATCGTCGGAGTCATCGTTGCCCTTTTGATGACGTTCCTCTCGAAGGGCAGCCTCGACCTCACGGACATCATCAGCAACGTCGTGACACAAGGTGTCGTCACCGAGCAGGCAGAGGGCGGACGTGAGTTCACGGAGGAAGAACAGGCGCTCGCCACGTTCTCCAAGCAAATCCTCGCAGGTACGGAGGACGTATGGGCAGAGGAGTTCAAGAAGCTCGGCCGCACCTACGAGCCGCCGAAGATGGTGCTTTATACCGGTTCGGTACAGACCGGCTGCGGCAACGGCTCGGCAAGCATGGGCCCCTTCTATTGCTCAGCCGACCAGTGCCTCTACATCGACCTCTCCTTCTTCACGTCGATGAAGCAGCAGCTCGGTGCCGACGGTGATTTCGCCTACGCCTACGTCATCGCTCACGAAGTGGGACATCACGTGGAATACCTGCTCGGAACGCTCGGCAAGGTGCACCAGCAGATGTCGCGTCTCAGCGAGGCTGAGGCCAACAAGTTGAGTGTCCGCCTCGAACTCCTGGCCGACTTCTACGCCGGCGTCTGGGCTTATCACGACAATGAGATGTTTGGCAGCATCGAGGACGGCGACCTGGAAGAGGCCATCCAATGTGCTCAGGTCATCGGCGACAACTACCTCCAGGAGAAGGCCCGCGGCTATTCCCAGCCCGAGACCTTCACTCATGGCACTTCCAAGCAACGCATGAAGTGGCTGAAGCTCGGCCTCCAGACAGGCGACATCACCAAGGGTACCACCTTCCAGTGCAGCGACGCAGAGCTGTAAGCCAGCATTCCCTTATGAAGATAGGCGACAAGGTGCGCTTCCTCTCCGAGGTGGGAGGAGGTACGGTGAGTGGTTTCCAAGGGAAGAACATCGTCCTCGTCGAGGACGAAGACGGCTTTGAGATACCGATGCAGGTAAAGGATGTAGTGGTCATCGACAGCGACGACTACGACAGCGCGAAGGTTCACACGATAGAAAGGAACAAGCCTCTGCCCGCTTCTCCCATTAAGGCAAGGGAACAGGAAGAGCCTGAAGAGAAGCCGATTACGTTCAAGCCGAAGCCTCTCGAACGTCGTGAAGGCGAAAGGCTCAATCTCTATCTGTCCTTCCTGCCTGATGAAGTGAAGGAAATCTCCAGCACCGGCTTCGAGTCATACCTTGTGAACGACAGCAACTACTACTTGCAAGTCTCCCTGATGAGCGCAGAGGGAGCTGCCTGGCGGCTGCGTTTTTCGGGCATCATAGAACCCAACAGCAAGCTCTTCGTCGAAGCGTTCGACCGCTCGCAGGTCAACGACCTGGAGCATCTCTGCTTCCAAGTCATCGCCTGGAAACAGGACAAACCGTTCTCCCTTAAGCCCGCTATAACAACAGAACTTCGCCTCAACCTGACGAAGTTCTATAAACTACACGTCTTCCAACCCAACGAGTTCTTCAGGGAACCCAATTGGACGGAAGACGTTATAAGGGATGACAAGCCTGTTCGGAGTGTCTTTGTCGATGTCGAGCAGGTGAAAGAAGCACTTAACTCTTAGTGTCGCCGAACTTCGTGTCGGTGTGCATGCGGCGCATAGCTGCAACGTCTTCGCGAGGACAAATCATCAGGAATTCTCCTTCCTCTGCAATGACGTAGTCCTTCAGCCCTTTTATGACGGCCGTGTGGCCTTTCGGCATGCGTATGATGTTGCCGGAACATTCGTAGAGATACGCATTGGTGCCCATCAGGACATTGCCTTCGTCGTCGCTCGGAGCGTCCTTGCCGATGCTTGCCCATGTGCCGAGGTCGGCCCAGCCGAAGTGTCCGCGTTGCACATAGACGTGCTCGCTGCGCTCCAGGATGCTGACGTCCATGTTGTAGTTGGGCAGCACGTTGAAGCTTTCGGGCACCAACTTCGGGTCGGCACTCTCGGCTTCTGCCATCATGCGGGGTATCTCCAGCCGGTATTCGGGCACGAGCATGAACAGATTGTCCAGCATGACGCGGGTGCTGAAGCACAGCAAACCGGTGTTCCAAAGGAAATTGCCCTCCTGCATGAATATGTTGGCAAACTCAGCGTCGGGTTTTTCGGTAAACGACTTGACGGGGAAGATGTCGTGGCTGAGCGGCTTGTCGTCGTTCATCTGGATGTAGCCGTAGCCCGTCTCAGGACGTGACGGCGAGATGCCCATCACGAGGAGTCCGTCGTTCTTGCTGGCGAACTCCAGTCCGTCCAGCACGTCTTTCCGGTACTCTTCTTCGTTGAGGATGAGCTGGTCGGAAGGCGTCACGAAGAGAACCGACTCGGGGTCTTGCTTCGCGATGAACACTGAACCCCACGCCACGGCAGCCAGCGTGCCTCGGCGAACCGGTTCTTCCAGGATGTGCATGTCGTCCACCTCGGGCAACTGTTCATAGACGAGCGGCAGATAAGCCACGTTGGTGCTGACGTAGATGTGCGACGGGTCGATGAACTTGGCGACGCGGTCGTAGGTTTGCTGCAGCAAGGTGCGTCCCGTCCCGAAGAGGTCGAGGAACTGCTTGGGCTTGACCGTGCGGCTGATAGGCCAGAGACGACTGCCGTTGCCTCCAGCCAGGATGAGGCAATACTTGTTGTCTGCCATGAGATATGTCAGCGAAGTTTCTTAATGACGGGCAGCAGCAGGTTCTCCATCACCTCGTAGCCCTTGGCATTGGGGTGTACTCCGGGATTGTCGTTAGCCAGTTCCGCCTTCATGGCTGTGCCTTCGGCATTGACCATGGCGCTGAAGTAGTCGATGTACGGAATCTTGTTCGCCTTGGCATAAGCCTTGACGCGAGCGTTGAGGCTGCGTATCTTGTCCATGCTGTCAGTAATGCTCGGACGCCAACTGAAGCCTCCGGCAGGGAGACAGCTGGTCAGGATGACCTTGCATTTGTGGTAGCGAGCGAGCTCGACCATCGATAGGACGTTGCCGTAGGTCAGGTCCTCGTTGTATGCTCCGGTGTTTTCGGCGATGTCGTTTGTGCCGTAGTTGATGACTACGACCTTGGGCTGAAGATTGATGACATCCTCGCGGAAGCGGAGCAGGAACTGGTAGCTGGTCTGTCCGCCAATGCCTCTGCCGATGAGATTGTTGTCCTTGAAGAAGTCGGGACGTGTGCCTGGCCAGCCGTCGGTGATGGAGTTTCCCATCAGTACGACGCGCTTCTCGCCCTTGGCAGGAGCGCCGAGTTCCTTGTTGGAGCCAGCGTAACGCTTCCAGTTGGCGAAGTCGTGTTTCTGTGCTTGTATGCCGAGGGCGATGCTGAGCAGTGCCACGGCGGTGATGATTCTTGCTTTCATGATGTTTCGTCTTAGTTTTTATTCGTTATGACGTTATAACGTTATATCGTAATGACGGAGTTTAATTTACTCAAAAAGCCTTCCGAATGCTTTCGGCAATCTGCTCGAATTCCTCGGGAGAGAGCTGGAGATGCGGATTCGTAAAGCGCATGTCGGCCTCGCTCTGCATGGGGACGAGGTGGATGTGGGCATGGGGAACCTCCAGTCCGAGCACGCATTGTCCGACCTTGACGCAGGGGATGGCGCGTTTGATGGCGCGTGCCACCTTCTTTGCAAACACTTGGAGTCCGGCTAGCTCGTCGTCCTCGAGGTCGAAGATATAGTCCACCTCACGCTTGGGAATCACGAGGGTATGTCCTTTCTGCAGGGGACTGATGTCGAGGAAGGCGTAGTAGCGGTCATCCTCAGCAATTTTGTAGCTGGGTATTTCGCCAGCCACGATACGGGAAAATATGCTTGCCATATCTATTTGCGATTTGACGATTTACGATTTACTATTTGTCGGATGTGCTTTTTCAGTCAAAGTTGATGCTCATCACTTCGAGTTGGATGGTGCCTTGCGGCACTTTTATCTCGGCGACGTCGCCCACCTTCTTGCCCAGAAGTCCCTTGGCGATGGGGGTCTCCACGCTAATCTTTCCGCTGCGGAGGTCAGCCTCAGTGGCGCTGACGATGGTATATTTCATCGTCATCTTGTTCTTCACGTTGCGCAGTTCGACGGTGGAGAGGATCTGAACCGTCGAGGTGTCGAGGTGCGTGGTGTCAATAATCTTTGCCTCGATAATAGTTTTCTTGAGCATGGCAATCTCTGTTTCGAGTTTGCTCTGGTGTTCCTTTGCAGCATCATATTCAGCATTCTCCGACAGATCTCCCTTGTCGCGTGCCTCTGCGATGGCAGCGCTTGCGGCGGGACGGTCGATGCTCTCCATGTGCTGCAGCTTTGCTACGAGCTCGTCGTAGCCCTTTTGTGTCATGTAAGCCATTTAATTTGTTTATGTTTTAGTTATACATTATCTATATATAGTGTGTGTTGGCTTTTGTCAAAAGACGCGAAAAAAATAAGAATCCCGACTGTTCGAGTCGGAACCCTTGCTCTTTTCTCTTTTTATGTTAGCCGTTTGCAAAGTTAGGGATTATTTCCTAAACTGCAAACTTTTTACAAGAAAAATTCACCTCTTTGCACATTTTTCTTGACCTTTTGGTGAGCTTGACGACCATTTTCAGCCTGAAATCTGACGAAAGTTGATGCTTATCGCCGCAATCTGTACTTGCCTCCGACGAGCATCTGAACTGCCCCCTTCATCTCGAGCGTAAAGAGGAGGCTGGAGAGTTGGCCGACGGGGATGTTTGTCTCGACGGCAAGGACGTTGATTTGCTTGCTGTCGGCCTTGGCAAGTGCTTGCAGCACAAGCTGTTCCTCGGCAGTGTAGTCGTTGGCAAACAGCTCTTGCTGAATGCCTTCGGAGAGTTGTTTATGATGTCTGACATCGTCAATCCATCCCATCTCCAGGCAGAAGTCTTCGGCTCCGGTGAGCAGTGTAGCCTTGTTCCCAAAGATGAGTTTGTTGCATCCCTCCGAGTAGGTGTCGAAAGCGCGGCCAGGGAAGGCCCACACCTGCCTGTCGTAGCTGAGGGCGATGTCTGCGGTGATGAGGGAGCCGCCCTTCGATGCACTCTCCACCACGACGACGGTGTCGGCCATCCCTGCCACGATGCGGTTGCGCTGCACAAAGTTTCGTTTGTCAATCGGCGTGCCCGACATGTACTCCGTCAGCAGTCCGCCTTGGCCTACCATTTGCTTTGCTGTGTCCCGATGAAGACGCGGATAGATTTGGTCGAGGCCGTGGGCCAGCACGCCGACCGTCTCCATTCCTTCCTCCAGAGCCGCTCGATGGCAGTTGACGTCCACGCCGTAAGCCAGTCCGCTCACTACTAGAGCATCGGGGCAAAGCTGCCTGAGGTCGCGGACGAAGCGTCGGCAGAGGTCTTTGCCGTAGGCCGTAATCTGTCGTGTACCCACCATACTGACCACGTGCTTCGCGTTGAGGTTGGCTGTGCCGCGATAGTAGAGTAGGAGAGGGGCATCGTTGCAGTCGCGAAGCCGCTGCGGATAGTCTTCGTCGTTCAAGCCCAGGCACCTGATTCTCCCCTTCCGGCAGAACTCAAGCTCCTGCTCTGCCCGAGGCAGGAAAATGTCAAAATGCCCCATTCCATCGAGTATTTTCGTATTTGCTGACGGCAAGATTTGCTTCAGGTCCTTGCGGTTTTCGTAGATGGCGGAAGCCGAGCCCAGCTCCTCAATCAGCAGGTGCAGGTTCGTCAGGCTCATCGATGGCATCTGCGAGAGTGCCATCATGTATAAAGTCTCTTGGTCGGTCATAATTATTCTATTAAAGCCTCCTCTAAATCTCCCCCTGAAGGGAGAGACTTAAGCCCTTCCCTTTAGGGGAGGGTTGGGGATAGGCCAAGTTTCTCTTCCAGTTCGGGGCAGCGGCTGAGCTTGCCTGCGACGAGGCAGACGACGTCCACCTTGCCTCGGGCTGCCAGCTTCATGTCGCTGGCGCGGTAGATGTCCTGATGGAAGACATAGCGGACGCCATCCTGACTTATCCTGAGGCAGGACAGGAACTCGTCGCGGCTGCGGAGCGGCGTCTTGTAGTCAATCGTGATGCGAGCCACGACGGAGACGATGTCCTGCTCCAGCATCTCGGCAAAGCTGATGCCTGCCTCGAGCAGGAACTCATGGCGGGTGTGCTCCATGTAGTGCTGGTAGTTGGCATTGTTGACGATGCCTTCCATGTCGCACTCATAGTCGCGCACCTTCATGCGGAGTTGGTAAGCGTAGTTCATATCAGTGTTCGTTTGTCGTTTCCTAATGTCATGTCTGCCGATGCCGCGTGTGGCGTTGCGTTTTCCCATGCGTGAGAAAATTTTCTCACGCATGGGAAAATATTTTCTCACACATGAGAAAATCTAATGCCCCTTGAGGTATTCGTATCCGAAGCGGCATCTGAGGCAGTCCGCCCTGTCGCAGTATTGGCGTTTCAGCTGTATGAGTGCCTGACTGTCGGCAGCGGTCGAGACCGAGAGTCCGCAGTCTTGCCACTGGCGGAGGATGTAGTTGTTCTCCGCCGGAAGCGTCTCCAGGAGCTGGATAGACCGCTGGCAGATGTCCTCGTCCGAGCTGTGTCGACCGTAGGCGAAGAGCAGCGGCACCACAGTATTTATTATTAGGAGGCGGCGGCTTGCTGCCGTCATGCCCCTGACGGCGAGGCACTTCTGCAGAGCCTCTATGTCGCTTGCCTCCAGCAGCTTGCTCATCTCGGCCCGTCCGCTGTGGTAGAGTTCTGCAATCTGCATGATGCGGACGGAGGGGAAGTTGCCCGGGCGGGTGCGCAGGTAGCGCCAGTCGGACCGTTCCATCGTGTCGCTCAGACTGAATTTGTGGCGGAGGAAGTCGAACTCCTGCTGGAGTCTGAGGGCTTCCTGAGCGCTCCTTATGGTCTTGACATCCTCGATGAGACCCGCCATCCCGAGGAAGAGCGCCTCGATTTGGAACAGATTGTCGCGGTGTTTGCCAGCGGCCTGAAGCGGGATACGCATGGCCCAACGCTCGAAGCTATCGCCGTTGAGACCGAAGCCGAAACTGCGGCTCAGCGTCACGAACGTGGCGCGTTCCCAGTCGCCCCCTGTCCGCTCCGCTCGTGCGGCCACCAGCTCCGACCGTTCCTTCAGCCTCTCCACCAGCAAAGCATCCATCCATTGGTGCGTTTTAACCGATGAAATCGCGGAGATTATGCGGTGACAGCGAGGATAGTCCTCTGTTCGCTGGAGTTCTTCGTAACTCCGAAGAATGCCCTCCGGAATGTCGAGCCGGACCTGCGGAAGTGTCTTGCCGGCCTGCGTCGTGACCTCCCCGTCCACTTCTCCCACGACGTGCAGGATGACGCTGTTGTAGGCCTCGTCCGTCTCATGATGGTGGCGGTACCAGTCCGACGAGCGCAGATGCACCTCCACGTTGCCGGCCCAGACCGTTCCGCCCAGCCGAATCTTTGCATTGAAGAAGTCGGGGCCCTGATTGTGGTTGTGCAACCCGGGGTCGATGACCTCCACCGTCTGCCCGTCCTCCGTGACGAGTGGCTTGAGGGGAAACATCTTGTGTTTCCAGACGTAGTGGAGCAGGCGTTCCATACTTATTTTGGCTCTGTTAACTTATTTTGTGAAACAAAAGTACACAAAATTGCGCGAAAAGCAGTACTTTTGCACGGAAATTATTAAGTAACGTATGAAAATAGCACTCATTGGGTACGGCAAGATGGGCCGTATGATAGAGGAAATCGCCGTTTCGCGCGGTCATGAGATTGTCAGCATCATCGACATCGACAATCAGGACGAGTTCCTCTCGCCCGCCTTTGCCAGTGCCGACGTTGCCATCGAGTTCACTACGCCCTGGACAGCCTACGAGAATTACCTCAAGGCATGGGCTGCAGGCGTCAAGGTGGTCAGCGGCAGCACTGGATGGATGAAGGACCACGAAGCCGAGGTCCGCAAGGCTTGCACCGAAGAAGGCAAGACGCTCTTCTGGGCTAGCAATTTCAGTGTAGGCGTGGCCATCTTCTCGGCCGTCAACACCTACTTGGCAAAAATCATGAACCGCTTTGAGCAGTACGACGTCAACCTCGTCGAGACGCACCACGTCCACAAGCTCGACGCCCCCTCAGGCACGGCTATCACCCTGGCGGAGCAGATAGTGGAGAACCTCGACCGCAAAGAGCGATGGGGACTCCACGAGACGAAGCCCGAAGTGCTCCGCATCGACGACATCCGGCAGGCTGAGGTCCCCGGCATCCACACCATCACATACGACTCGCCCGAGGACATGATTCGCATCACCCACGATGCCCACAACCGTCGTGGCTTCGCTATGGGAGCAGTCCTGGCCGCTGAATATACAAAAGAGCACACAGGCCTCCTCACCATGAAAGACCTGTTTGATTTCTGATTTCACCTCACCCATTAATCCCATTTAACCCATTAATCCCATTCCAAGAACTATGACCAAGAAACAATACAAACCGACAAGGAAAGACTGGACAAAGGGCATCCTTGCCATTGTTGCCTTCCTCGCCTTCCTCTACTGGGTGGATGCCTGGTGGGGCATCATCGCCGTTCCGTTCATCTTTGACGCCTACATCACCCGCTTCATTCCGTGGACCTGGTGGAAGGAGGCTGAGAATCCTATCGTCAGAACCTTGATGAGCTGGGTCGACGCCATTGTCTTTGCCCTCGTTGCCGTCTATTTCGTCAATATCTACTTCTTCCAGAACTACACCATCCCCTCAAGCTCTCTGGAGAAGAGCCTGCTCGTGGGCGACTACCTCCTTGTGAGCAAGATGAGCTACGGCCCGCGTGTGCCGCAGACACCCCTGCACATGCCGCTCTGCCAGCACACACTGCCCACGGGAGGCAAAAGCTATATCGAGTGGCCGCAATGGGAGTACAAGCGCGTCACCCCCAAGCCTGTCCAGCTCAACGACATCGTCGTTTTCAACTATCCCGCTGGCGACAGCATCGTATCGAACACTAAGTATCAGACTGAATACTACGCCCTCTGCTACGGCATAGGCATGCAACTCTATCAGCAACAGGTAGGCTCTTTGCCGCAGCCAAAGGAGATGACGCCAGCCGAACAACGTCAATACTACAGCATCATCTATGAACTTGGACGTCAGTACATACGTCTCGCACCCCAGGACTTTGGCGAGATAGGGTGGAGACCTGTGGACAGGAGGGAAAACTACGTGAAGCGTTGCATCGGCCTGCCTGGGCAGACACTCGAAATACGAGACAAGGTCGTCTACCTCGACGGCAAAGAAAACCCTGCCCCCAAGAACGTGCAGTTCAATTATCAGGTGCAGCTCAACTCAAGCTACCTGCCCGAAGACCTCATCCACGAACTCGGCCTGAGCATGAAAGACGTGCAGGACATGTACCAGACGCACGTTATTCCTCTCACCGAAGAGGCCAGGAAAGGTCTCGAACCTCATGTGCTCAGCATCACGCCCGTCATCAATAACGACACCGAAAGCCTCTATCCGCAGAATGCCTACACGGGTTGGACGTGCGACAACTACGGCCCCATCTGGATTCCCAAGAAGGGTGAGAGCATAAAGCTCTCTATAGAGAACATCGCCATCTACGAGCGTCCCATCCGTGTCTATGAGGGCAACGACCTCAAGATAACGCCCGAGGGCGACATCTTCATCAATGGGGAGAAGGCCACGGAGTACACCTTCAAGATGGACTACTATTGGATGCAGGGCGACAACCGCCATTGCTCGGCCGACTCGCGCTACTGGGGCTTTGTTCCCGAAGACCATATCGTGGGCAAACCTATCTTTATATGGCTTAGCACAGACGTCGACCGCCCTTGGTTCTCAGGGCATCATATCCGATGGAATCGCTTGTTTTCGCTTGTCGATAACATCAAGTAAATGTATATAAACACAAATTGCACGAATTGCACAAATTGCTCTTTGCCATTAGAGGCGAAGCCTATTCGTGCAATTCGTGGTTAAAGATAATTCGTTGTTTCCTATAGTTCAATGGTCTTGCCCTGCTGTTACCTCGCACCTGTCTCGCACTATCGCGCCTATTATCGTGCCGACGAAGTGCGCCTTGAGGTCTGCGACCACTTTGTGAAGCAGACGCTTCGCAACCGTTGCTGGATTGACAGTCCGCAGGGAGCGTTGGCTCTCACCGTCCCTGTCGTGAAGACGGAAGGCAAGACGTTGATGCGAGACGTGCGTATCAGCGACCACGGCAACTGGCGGCATCAGCATTGGATGGCTTTGGAGAGCAGCTACAGGCAGTCGCCTTTCTTCGAATACTATGCCGATGATTTCGCCCCGTTCTACGAGAAGAAGTGGGACTTCCTTGCTGATTTCAACGAAGACTTAATGGCTCTGGTCGCCTCGTTGCTTGATATAAAGAAACCTGTGACACGGACTGCAGACCCACCCCAACCCTTCCTTAAAGGGAGGGGGGGAGAAATAAAGCCTCTCCCTTCAGGGGGAGGTTTGGTAGAGGCTTACTATCAGGTCTTTGCCTCGCGGCACGGGTTTCTGACCGACCTCAGCATTGTCGATTTACTCTTTAATCAAGGGCCGGAGGGCGTGCTATGGCTGTAGTGCTGCATCCTTTGCCAGCAAGCGTTGAGGATGTCGCTGCTCCAGGGCAGTTTACCTATCCTTTCTGCTACGAGCCTCACCCGCTTTGCATTGCCGCTGCCGACGAGGTGCGACGCTACATCAGGCAGCATGAAGAGTGGAAAGAGGAGTTGCAACGCGGCAAGATGTTCGGGGTGCTCATAGTAGACCCCTCTAAATCTCCCCTTAAAGGGGAGACTTCTTATTCTGTGTCCTCCCCCTTTAAGGGGGAGTTAGAGAGGGTCTCGCTTTCGTTTCTCGCAGCCTTCTCCGGTACGCTCGACGGCAAGACGCAGCACGAATACTTCGTTCCGCCAGTCTTCGACCTCATGGCTCCCGGCTGTTACTTCCAGGAGGAAGAGACTGCTATCAGCGACATCAACCGTCGGATAGCATTACTTGAAAGCACTTTGCAAGTTAGTCCTCTGCGCAAGAAGATGGACGAGGAACTTGCTGCCTACAGGGAGCTCATGCGACGAAGCAAGGCTAAGCGAGACGCCCTCCGAGAGTCAATTCCCCTCGATGAAATGGACGAAAAAGCATTAAGTATAGTTAGGGAGAGTCAATTCCAGAAAGCGGAATTCAAGAGAATAAAAAAAGAATGGGAACGTCGCGTTTCTGAAGACGAAACGTCGTTGCGGGCAAAGCAAGAAGAAATTGCCCGTCTGAAAAAAGAACGGCAAGAGCGTAGTCAGCGGTTGCAGCAATGGTTGTTCCGACAATTTAGGTTTCTCAATGCCCGAGGCGAGGAGAAGTCGTTGCCGGAGCTCTTCTCTCCTGCCATTCCTCCGTCTGGAGCAGGAGAGTGCTGTGCCCCAAGGCTGTTGCAAGCGGCTTACGAGGCAGGCCTGCAACCGCTTTGCATGGCAGAGTTCTGGGTGGGAGAGTCACCAGCCGACGAGGTGAGACTCGACGGACATTACTACCCGGCTTGCAACAGCAAGTGTCGTCCCATCCTTAGCCATATGCTCGAAGGCCTCGACGTCGAGCCCAATCCTTTGCTCGCGAACCAAGAGGCGTTGCTTTCGCGGCTACACATTATATATAATAATAAGGAACTGGCTGTGGTGAGCAAGCCGTCCGGGATGCTTTCTGTGCCAGGCAAGGACGGCCTTCCCAACGTTCAAGATGCAATAAAAACCGCCATTCCATCGGCAGAAGGGCCCCTCATCGTACACCGACTCGACATGGATACAAGTGGCCTTATGCTCGTTGCACTGACTAATGAGAAGTACCACGAGCTACAGGGCCTCTTCCTGCATCGCCGTATCCACAAGGTCTATCATGCCTTGCTCGAAAGGGAGATGCCCGTGGGACAGGAAGGCGAAGTCGATTTGCCCCTGCGTCCCGATATCGACGACCGCCCACGTCAGATGGTGGACAAAGTACATGGAAAGCCTGCACTGACGCGTTACCGAGTCATTGAGAACAGGGATGGCCATGCTTTCGTCGAACTTTCACCGATAACAGGACGCACCCACCAGCTTCGTGTCCACTGCGCTCATCCCCTCGGCCTCAACAATCCCATCATAGGCGATCGCCTTTACGGGGTGCCCGACAAAAGGCTGATGCTCCACGCTTATGCTATAACAATTGAAGGCCAAACCTTCACTGATACTCAGAACTCAGAACTATGAACTCAGAACTAAAACTTGACGTCCACACCCACACCGTTATGAGCGGCCATGCCTACAGCACTCTGCAGGAGATGGTGGCAGCTGCTCAGGAGAAACACCTCGAGATACTTGGCATTACAGAGCATGCCCCAGGCATCCCAGGCACGTGCAACCCCATCTATTTCCGCAACCTGCATGTCGTGCCTCGGCAGTTTGGCAACCTTCGCCTGCTGCTCGGAGCAGAGCTAAATATCCTTGATACAAAAGGTACTATAGACCTCGATGAGTACTACTACAAGCTGCTCGATATCCGCATTGCCGGCATACATCTGCTTTGCTGGGATGGCGGTACCATCGAAGAGAACACCCAAGGCATGATCAATGCCATACGGAATCCCTGGACGCAAATCATCTCGCATCCAGGCGATGGTGCTGCCGAGCTTCTCTTCGAACCGATTGTCCTGGCTGCGAAGGAGACGGGAACACTCCTCGAAATTAATAACAGCAGCCTCAATCCCATGCGAGGAAAGGACGCAGCCATCAGGAACAACCTCGAGATACTGCGCCTCTGCAAGCAGTACGAAGTGCCGGTCATCCTCAGCAGCGATGCCCATATCAGTTTTGCCATAGCCGACTACAGCTTCATCTGGCCACTGCTCCAGCAGACGGAATTCCCCGACCAGCTCATTATGAACTACGATTCCGACCGCTTCCTAACGTATATCTCGCAGAAAAGACATGAATAGAGGACTGTTAGCATTGGCCGTTCTGATGATGACGGCAGGCCGTATGGCATCGGCTGAACCGGTCTTGGACTCCCTGAAGATAGGGGGACAGATGCGTTACTACTGGATATACAAACCCGACGGCACTCAGCCGGATGCGCCACTGGTGTTCGTCCTGCACGGCTACGGCAATCCCGGCAAGAAGCAAACCTGGATGAACAAGGCGGCGGAGCAGCATAAGTTTGCTTTGTGCATACCTCATGGGTGGAAAGACCCTAAGGGTGAACCTTCGTGGAACGTGGGCTATCCCTTCCAGAAAGGCTGGCAGGTGGACGAGGTGGCAAGCATGGAGAAACTGGCCAGACATGTCCAGAAGAAGTATCAATTGAGCCGGAAGAATACCTTCATGACGGGAATGTCGAATGGTGGGGAGATGTGTTACCTCACCGCTTATAGCAAGCAGAAGACGTTCAAGGCCGTTGCTCCTGTTGCAGGGCTGACGATGGAGTGGATTTATCGTACGATGGAAGCACCGCAGCCCATGCCTCTGTTCGAGATACACGGCACGGCCGACCACGTCTCAGAGTGGAACGGTGACCTGCAGAACCAAGGAGGGTGGGGGGCTTACATGCCCGTACCCATTGCCATCGGCTATTGGGTAGCCAAGAATAAATGTGAGCAGGAGCAGACTGAGCACATTGAGAGTCTTAACAAGGCAAGCGGCCGTACCATCATCAAGCATAAGTACACAGGCGGTCCCACAGGCTGCGAGGTATGGCTCTATGAAGTGACAAACGGCACCCACAGTTGGTTCGAGGACGATATCAATACCGGCGAAGAGATCTGGACTTTCTTCAGCCACTACCTGGAGTGAGGGTTGAGAGCATTCTTCATTCAATTTCCCCGGACACCATTGATAAAATATATGATTATGCGCAAATCGTGGTGATAGGACATTCTGGGATGTCAGACTGTAAATGCTTATGCCTCATGTGTAATATTGTAAGCAAAAATACATGAAATGCTGTCAAAGTGTCAGAAATTGCACACTCTGAAAAGTGTCGAAAAAAAGTACTTGTTACGTCGATTTTGCTGACTCAACGTGAGGTCTTTCAAAAGTTCACACGTGAAGTTTGAAAACTTCTCGTGTCGCGTTTGAAAAGTTCTCGTGTGAATTTGGCGGAAGCTTCACGTCGAAAAGTGTGCAATTTTGGGTCAAAACGGCCTATTTTGCCATGTAAAGATAGCAAAATGACGAGTCGGAATAAAATGGCAGTCGTGTGGAGGTTCTTCTAACACACTGAGGCAGAGTCAGTTGAGAAGACGTCTTCGAATTAAGGCCATATTTTGCTCGGGGGTCGAAAAACAAGGTCGGAGGCAAAAGAAGCGATTCTGACGCGTTCGGGAAAAATTCGACTGTAAGCAAAACTGCCGAAATGCTTTCATTTTGTCAAAGTGCAAGAAGGCACACTGTTAAAGTGCGGAACACTTCAGAGCTTGATCTGACTCATCTGCGTTATCTGTGTGCCATAACCTTCAAACAGGATCGAAGAATGTATCGGGCTTGTTAGGATTGAACACCTCGTTGCAATACATCACGGTCACCAAATCCTCTGTATCACTCAGGTTGATGATGTTGTGCGTGTAGCCAGGCAACATGTGGACAGCTTCAATATGGTCGCCAGAGACTTCCCATTCGAGGACCTTCCCTTCGGGATCGTTCAAGTTCCTCTGCTGGATGAGGCCATGACCGGCCACCACGATAAAAAACTCCCACTTTGTGTTGTGCCAGTGCTGACCCTTCGTGATGCCAGGCTTCGAGATGTTGATGCTGACCTGTCCGCAGTTGAGCGTGTGCACCAGTTCTGTAAACGAACCACGGTCGTCCACATTCATTTTCAGCGGAAACGATACCTTCTCCTTGGGCAGATAGCTCAGGAAGGTGCTATAGAGCTTCTTCTCAAACGAGCCGGAAGGTATCTCGGGAATGGTGAGCGTCCTTGGCTGCTCTGCAAACTGATGCAAAAGTTCCACGATACGTCCCAGCGTCACCTTATGCGTCACAGGGCAATAGCAATAGGCACCATCCTCCTTAGGCACTACTTCCAGTCCATCGAACTCGCAGCGGTGTTCCTTGCCTTCGAGTGTAGCAACCATCTCATCTACCAGGTCGTCGATATACAGCAACTCCAGTTCTACGCTTGGGTCGTTCACCTGAATGGGTAGGTCATTCGCAATGTTATTACAAAACGTAGCAACCGCACTGTTATAGTTAGGGCGACACCATTTTCCGAACAGATTGGGGAAACGGTATATCAGGACATTGGCTCCAGTCTCGTCCTGATATTTCAGAAACAAATCCTCTCCGGCCTTTTTGCTGCGGCCGTATTCGCTATTGCCGAAACGCCCCGTCAGGGAAGCCTGCTGGGACGACGACAGCATCACAGGGCATTTGTTTCCATATTTCTTCAATGTGTCGAGTAGGGTAGAGGCAAATCCGAAGTTGCCCTGCATGAACTCCTCCTGGTTCTGCGGCCGGTTCACGCCTGCCAAGTTAAACACAAAGTCTGCTTTCTGACACCACTCGTCCAATTCCTTTGGAGTAGAGTCCAGGTCATACTCATAGATCTCCTCAATCTTCAAGTCAGGATGAGTCTTGTCCTTTCCTTCCTGTATATTGCGAAGGTTTGTACACAGGTTCTTACCAACGAACCCCTTCGCGCCAGTTACAAGTATCTTCATTTTGTTAGCTTAATAGCTTATTTGTTTATTTGCTTAGTAGAGGCTTGCTCTTCGAGCTTCTGCTCGTAAGAGTTGCTTAGACCATTTATCATCTTTGCAACGGCATCAATCGAAGGCTTAATTGCCTCTACACTTTCTTCTGTTATATAAGTAAGTTCAATTGCTATTCGCAGTTGGTTGTAGGTTTCCATTAGTGAGCCATAGGCTATTTCTAAGAAATGAATCTGTTCCTTCAATGACCTACGTCCACTGCCTTCTGCAATGTTTGAAGGAACTGATACTATGGCTCTTCTTATCTGGTCACAGAGAGCATATTTTTCAAACTTTGGAAAACTGTCAAGCAGATGATAAACATCTACCACCAGTTTCTTGGCTTCCTGCCAAACTTTCAGTTTCTCAAAAGAATAAACAATGCCCGTCATTCTACTTAACCTACTAACCTACTAAGCTATTAACCGATTAAACTAGAATTTCCTCCATACCATCTTGTTTACGACACCAACATAACTTTGAATGATTCTAACCACCTTGGTGCTGACATTCTCGTCCACATAGTCGGGCACCGGGATGCCGGGCAGCCCGTCGCGGATCAGCGAGACCGCGACGTCAACGCTCTGCAGCAGACCGACAGTATCGATGCCGCTCAGCACGAAGCAGCCCTTGTCGAGTGCCTCGGGCCGCTCGGTCGAGGTGCGGATGCAGACGGCCGGGAACGGATGGCCGATGCTGGTGAAGAACGAGCTTTCCTCGGGCAGCGTGCCACTGTCGGAGACCACGGCGAAGGCGTTCATCTGAAGGCAGTTGTAGTCGTGGAAACCGAGAGGCTCGTGCTGGATGACGCGAGAATCCAACTTGAACCCGCTGGCTTCGAGGCGCTTGCGAGAGCGCGGGTGGCAGCTATACAGGATGGGCATATCATACTTCTCCGCCATCTTGTTGATAGCAGTAAACAGCGACAGGAAGTTCTTCTCAGTGTCGATGTTCTCCTCGCGGTGAGCGCTGAGCAGGATGTACTTACCTTTCTCCAGTCCAAGGCGCTTGTGGATATCGCTTGCCTCAATCTCTTTCAGGTTGTTATGCAGCACCTCGGCCATCGGGCTGCCGGTTACATACGTCCGCTCCTTCGGCAATCCCGTGTCGGCCAGATAGCGGCGGGCGTGCTCGCTGTAGGCCATATTCACGTCGCTGATAATGTCCACGATGCGGCGGTTGGTCTCCTCGGGCAGGCACTCATCTTTACAGCGGTTGCCAGCCTCCATGTGGAAGATGGGGATGTGCAGCCGCTTGGCTCCGATGACGCTGAGGCACGAGTTGGTGTCGCCCAGCACCAGCACGGCGTCGGGCTTCACCTCCACCATCAGTTGGTAGCTCTTGGCGATGATGTTGCCCATCGTCTCGCCCAGGTCATTGCCCACGGCCTCCATATACACGTCGGGGTCGGCCAGCTTTAGATCCTTGAAGAAGACCCCATTCAGGTTGTAGTCGTAGTTCTGCCCTGTGTGAGCCAGCAGGCAGTCGAAATACTCCCTGCATTTGTTAATCACTGCTGCCAGCCGGATAATCTCCGGTCTGGTACCTACTATTATCAGAAGCTTCAGCTTCCCGTTATCTCTAAAATTTTTCATAATAATCAAGCCCCCGAGCCCCCTAAAGGGGAGCGTTTCTCGCTGAGGGCGTTTTTAATTTTTGTTAATACTAAATCTATTCCTTGGAAGAGTTCTTCGTTTGTGAATCGGATGACTCTATACCCCATTTTATGTAAATCCGCAGTACGTTGCTCGTCGCAGATATGTTGTTCAGGCAGAGAATGGTATCCACCATCCAACTCAACAACAAGCATTTTCTCCAAACAGGCAAGGTCAGCGATATACTGTCCGATGATGTGCTGCCTGCGGAATCGAACGCCAAGCTGTTTATTGCTTATATAATACCACAGCTGTCTCTCGGCCTCTGTAGGATTATTCCTGTTTTCCTTTGCAAACTTCCATAGCAAAGGATATTCAATCACATCGGCAGAATGCCTGACACTACCCTTCATACCGCTTTTTACACTCCCCTTTAGGGGGCTTGGGGGCCCTTACACTCCCCTTTAGGGGGCTTGGGGGCCTTTACACTCCCCTTTAGGGGGCTTGGGGGCCTTTACACTCCCCTTTAGGGGGCTTGGGGGCCTACACCAAATTCGTTATCCCGTTCAGTTCATTCTGGATGTAGGTCAGCGAAGCAATCTTCTCCTTCGTTTCCTCCAGGTTGAGAATCCTCGTATTATTTGAGTTGAATTCGTCTATCAAGGCACGCTTCACGTCACCCTCCTTGAAGTACTTGTCGTAGTTCAGGTCGCGGTTGTCAGCAGGCACAGCATAGAAGTTACCCATGTCGATAGCCTTGGCAGCCTCCTCCTTGGTGAGCAACGTCTCGTACATCTTCTCGCCATGACGGATACCAATCACCTTAATCTCCTCCTTCTTACCGCCAAACAACTCGCACACGGCCTCGGCCTGGGTGCCGATGGTGCAGGCGGGCGCCTTCTGCACAAGGATGTCGCCGTTCTCACCATTCTCGAAGGCGAAGAGAACGAGGTCTACCGCCTCCTCGAGCGACATAATGAAGCGCGTCATCTTGGGTTCGGTGAGCGTGATAGGATTACCCTTGCGGATTTGGTCTATCCACAGCGGAATCACAGAACCACGGCTGCACATCACGTTGCCGTAGCGGGTGCAGCAAATCTTCGTCTCACCACTGTAGCGGCTCTTGGCGATGGCCACCTTCTCCTCGATGGCCTTGGTGATGCCCATAGCATTGATGGGGTATGCGGCTTTGTCGGTGGAGAGGCAAATCACGCACTTCACGCCCGCGTCAATCGCTGCATCCAACGTATTGTCCGTGCCGATGACATTGGTCTTGACTGCCTCCATCGGGAAGAACTCGCACGAGGGCACCTGCTTCAAAGCTGCAGCGTGGAACACGTAGTCCACACCCTTCATCGCATATTTCAGCGTACTCTTGTTCCGTACGTCACCGATGTAGAACTTGATTTTGTTAGCCACTTCAGGCATTCGTGCCTGGAAGTCGTGCCGCATATCGTCCTGTTTCTTTTCGTCGCGCGAGAAGATACGAATCTCGCCGATGTCAGTTCTCAGAAAGCGGTTCAGCACCGCATTACCGAATGAACCTGTGCCGCCTGTTATCAGCAGCACTCTGTCCTTAAATACACTCATTATTTTTATTTTTATTAATCCCGTAAATACATAATAACTGGATGACATTGTCATTATACCACACCGTCAACTCCTGATCACTCATCTTATCAATGTCATCTGGAAGATTATCTATACGATTATCTTCAGATTATGAGCCAGGGGCGACCCTTTCCATGATTTCCGTGCTTTCTGTGTGACACTATAACAACGCTATCCGATGATATTCTCCTTGATGCAATCCACGATATACCTCACATCCTCATCACTCACATACGGTCCGGCTGGCAAACACATGCCCACCTTGAATAGGGCCTCGGAAACGCCGTTCACATAAGCGGGCGCCGAAGCATAGCACGGCTGCTTGTGCATCGGCTTCCACACCGGCCTTGCCTCAATCTGCGCCTGGTCAAGCGCCATGCGCAAGGCTTCCACATTGGCATTGGGCTCACAGTCGGTATGGGCCGACTCGGCGGCGTGTATAACACCCGCAGCACCGCCCACAGCACCCTTCACGATAGTCTTATAGGCATTCTCTTGCCCCTTGATGCGCACGTCAGGGTCAATCGTAATCGTGCACAGCCAGAAGTTCGAGTCATACCGGCTATCGGGATTGCCGTGAACCTTGACACCCTTCACATTCTTCAGATGCTCCTCATACAGCGCCTGAACGTGCTTATGGTGGGCGATATGCTCATTCACGATGGTCATCTGACCGCGACCGATACCGGCACAGATGTTACTCATACGGTAGTTATAGCCAATCTTCTCATGCTGATAATAAGGATAACTCTCGCGGTACTGCGTGGCAAACATCATAATCTCACGCCACTCGTCCTCGTTAGCCGTAATCAGAGCACCGCCACCGGAAGTGGTAATCATTTTGTTGCCGTTGAAGGATAGAACACCATACTTGCCGAACGTACCCAGCACCTGACCGTTGAACTTGGAGCCGAAGCCCTCGGCTGCATCCTCCACCACAGGTATTTCATACTTGTCAGCGATGGCCATAATCTTGTCAATCTGGTAAGGCATGCCATACAGCGCCACCGGCACAATAGCCTTTGGCTTCTTGCCCGTCTTGGCGATACGGTCCTTGATGGCCTCCTCCAGCAGCTCCGGGTCCATATTCCACGAATCCTTCTCAGAGTCGATGAACACAGGTGTTGCACCAAGATAGGTGATTGGGTGGCTGGAGGCGCAGAACGTGAAACTCTGCACCAGAACCTCGTCGCCAGGGCCAACTCCACAAGCCAGCAGCCCCAGATGCACCGCCGCAGTACCAGCACTCAGTGCCACCACGCGCTTCGTAGGGGTTTTACGCTCCCCTTTAGGGGGCTCGGGGGCTACGAACTCTTCCAGATCGTGTTCAAACCCATTCACATTTGGTCCCAGAGGCACCACCCAGTTCGTATCAAACGCCTCTTTTACATAGCGTTGTTCAGCACCATCTTCGCTCATATGAGCGAGACAAAGGTATATCCTTTTTCTTTCAGACATAATATGTTATAAGTTTATTTGTTTTTCGTTTTCGTTAGCGTTATCCCCTACGGCCTCAACAGATTGATCGGAGCCACATACACCCCGTCCTCCCTTCTGTATGCCCCGCCCACGGCAGTCAGCACCAGCAGGAACGCCGGTGCCTTCTCGTCACTCTTCTCCACAATCTTATCCCTCAGTCGCTTCAACGATTCCGCACCCTCATTGACAAGGTCGTCTCCACCCAACTTGATCTCAATGCCTCCCCAGCGGCCATCCTCCAGGTGCACCACGGCATCACATTCCAGACCGGCATTATCCCTGTAGTGCTTCACCACACCGCCTAAGCATCCGGCATACACCGACAAGTCCCTCACTGCAAAATCCTCAAAAAACAGCCCGAAACTCTCCAGGTCGTTCATCAGGTCCTGCGGGCTCACGCCCAAGCTCCGGCAGGCTATCGACGTGTCCACGAAATGCCGCGTCGGAGTGCTCCTTATCGAGGTCTTCGAGCGGATGTTTGGGTTCCAGGCATCCATATCCTCTATGACATACAAGTCCTTCAGAGCCTCCATATAGTCATCATACGTCTTCACGTCCATCGTACGTTCATTGCTCTGCCGGATGTCACTGATGATGGTCGATACGGCCGCCTCCGTCGAGATATTCCTGGCATAACTCCGCAGAATCATCCTGAGCACCTCAGGCTTCTTGTTGCGGAACCGCTCATTCTCACTGTCCTCAAAAACAAACAGACCGTTGTAGTAGTTCTTCGTAATTTCTATGGCAATATCACGGTGAGCCAGCACCGCAATAGGCCAGCCGCCCCTGCAGAGCAAGAAGGCCACCTCCTCCAGCGTGAAGTCCGTATTCATATCCCACGGGAAGGTTGCTCCACCGTCAAACAGATCCTTCAACGACACCGTTCCTTTCGATTCTTTCGACTCCCAAAGCGTCATCGGGCGCATTTTCAGCGGAGCGATCCTGCCGGCGCCACTATGATGCACCTCCGTCTTGTCCGCTGGCGTGCTGCTTCCCGTCAGGATATACTTCCCGAACCCATAGTCAAAGTCCAGGTCGTCTTTCACCTGGTTCCAAATGTCCGGAGCCTTCTGCCATTCGTCAATCAATCTGGGATACTCCCCTTGCAGCACGCCCCTCGGATTCATTCTGGCCATCGTGATAGCCTGCTTCGTGTTCAATTTCACGAAGCTCCTCTGGTAACGCATACACGTCGTCGTCTTTCCGCAGAACTTCGGTCCTGCCACCACCACTGCACCCGACGTCCTCAATTTCAGTGCAATCTGCTCTTCTATAAGCCTTTCGTAATACATAACGTTCCTTATTGATGCTGCAAAATTACACAATAAATATCATTTCGACGACAAAATTCCCAAAATTTTCAATCACAAACTCCAACTTTTTTCAATCCGACAAGCAAATTCCAGATTTTAACAAGGTTTTCGTTTTTGTTATCGTTAAATCACCGCCTTCGTCCTCCGTCCCACATACGTCACGAAGAACCTTGGGGCATCCGCAGGGAATATCAAGAACAGCCGTCCATATTCGCCCAACCTGCGGAAGAAGGTGATGCATCTTCTCCGCCAGCACGCCGATGAGCCATTATTGATGCAATCAAGATGCAATTCGATAGCTAGCAAACATCAACAATACCCATTGAATCACAGCCACTTACTGCAAAAGTCCAGGACTTTGCTCATAGGGCATAAAACCTAAAGTGATGCAATCGTGATGCAATTAATAGTTGCGAATTCGATAATAAGCACATGCACCTTGACCAACCGGCTCCAGCAGCACTCCCAGTTTCTGCAGAATCCTCATCGCCGTGGCCCTACTCACCCCCAGCATCTTCTGCACATCGCCATTCGTCACCTTTAAGGTACTTCAGCACATGCTCCAGCACAGGCACCGCACGCTCCTCCACCCCCATTGCATGAGCCTGCTCACTCACATCCACATAATGCGTCACCCTCAGGCCATCTTCGGTCTCCACGACAGGTGGCAACAACCCCGCTTCCTCGTTTCCACGCACTATCCGGCGATAGCCTCTCCCCCACGACTCAATGTCTCCAGAACGAAAAAACACATTCGCCAGCGAACGGTTCAGCGGCATCGAGGGACTCTTCTCTCAACTTTTCCCTGCGTCCGTCTTTTTCTCCTCCAACTCCAGCATCAACTCATCGGCAAGGTACTCGTCACTGCGGCAATGCAAATCCGCAACCCCCTCGCTCACCAACTGGTAAGTGTCCGAGTCATAAAAGAACGCCAGGGCATCCTCCAGCGCCATACCGCTGCGCTCGGCAAATAGTGCAACAATACGCGCATATTTCATCTGCAAGATAGTCTTGTTCGCCTCCATACTACAACTCCTCCGCTTTCACGAAATGCAAGTGCTTCTCCAGCAGATCGCCGTTCAATATACATATCTGATGATTCGGTTTCTCATATTTCAGCCTGCCCAAAGCCTCCTGCTTCGAGATCATCCCTGCGAAATACAAATCCACCGTATTGAAAACCTTGTCATTAGCAACGCCACCCTCCACCACGTCATACCGTTGTACAGGAGCATCCCCATGCCGACATACCGACACATAATCCAGCCACTCCTCATCATACCCATCGAAGCGTTTCACAACATAGTCCGACAACTCTTCGTCCAACTCATACTCGTTTATAAAAGCCGGCTTGCCCCTGCGCGTAAAACGGGCAGCATAGCGTACCGCCTGCTCGTGCATGGCCGTAAGATAAAACCCACGCCCGAAATCCAGATTCGGACGCGAATGCTCCACGTCGGGATGCTCCACAGCCACCATTGATGCGTGATACAGCCTCATGCCAATGCTCCTTTCTCGCGGAGAGCCTCTGTCAGGTCTTCTACGATATAGTCCTTGCTAAAAGTATGCAGCACATCATAGCACGGCACGATATAGCCCGTCAGCAGACCTGTCGACCGCAATGCACCATACACCCGCGAAGCGCTCCAATGCAGCGCATCCGCCAGACTGCCCACGCAGAACGTGATGAAATCCAAGTGCTCCGTTTTCATAATCGTAACATATTCATTCTACAAATATAACGAATCTTCCCCGACTTTATTGCATTCCTTCACAAGAATTCTCCTTTCTTACCCCCCTCAGCATCCTTCCCCCCCATCACCGCCTTCGTCCTCCGTCCCACATACGTCACGAAGAACCTTGGGGCATCCGCAGGGAATATCAAGAACAGCCGTCCATATTCGCCCAACCTGCGGAAGAAGGTGATGGCCTTCTCTACCAGACGGGGGTAGCGGGAGCGATACGAGTTGTCCTTGTTGTGCCCAAAGTTGCCCGCCTCCAGCACCACACGACAAATCCGACGAGCCTTCCGCCTCAGCGAGGGTTTCAAGTTCCAAGCGTCAGGTCCCAAGTTCCAAGTTCTTGGACGAGCCAAGCGGCAAAGCCAAGCGTCAGGTTTCAAGTTTTCGTTTTCGTTATGGTCTTGGTTATCGTCCATCATCGGCATCGCCTCCACCGGCATCCGCTCTACACCCAAAGCCTTTTTAATCTTCTCGTTCGATGAGATATAATTCTCTGTCAGCTTCCGCAGCCGCTCCGGATTCAGTGGCAGATGCAGCCAACCGCCAACGCGGGCCACACCGTTCATCAAGCCCTTCGGCAACCGCCAGATATGAGCCTTCTTACCCAGCGACTTGCAAATCTCCTCAATCAGCTCATTGGTAGAGAGAGCTTCATCGTCACCCATATTATAGATGCCCGACGGCACGTCCTTCGTCAGCACGCCATTCACCGCAAAGCAGATATTCTCCACCGAAGTGAACGTCCTGCGGTTATCAAACGACCCCAGCGGCCAAGGAATCCCCTTCCGCACCACA
>FLNY01001732.1_pt1 | contig 72554 bp, 55 predicted proteins | sample 1140381 | NCBI WGS metagenome assembly FLNY01 (sample SAMEA3878172, study PRJEB12797) | bioreactor metagenome | biome: Moose rumen | place: Sweden | collected 2011-10
GCATGTGTTAAGCACGCCGCCAGCGTTCATCCTGAGCCAGGATCAAACTCTCATGTTAAATACATAGTTCCATCGAAGATGGGACTATGCTAGTAGCAAGCTCGCTTGCTACATTTAAGTTTAATTCCGAATCAGTATAAAACTGACTTGTTTACTATAAAAGGTTTCGTTTCTTAATTGTCTAGAAACTAAATGAATTTCAAGGATACATGTAATTAACAACTTTGCTAAGCAAGGTTGCTATAACTTGTATTAATTCAAGGTTTGTTTCACTGTTCAGTTATCAATCTGCGTTTCGTTGTTGCCCTCAGCAGCAACTCGTTTATATTATCACGATGCTAACTGTTTGTCAACAACTTATTTGTAATTTTAAAACTTTTGCGAAAGTCAGAATTGTATATGTCATTCAGACATTTTCGCTTTGTTCTTCAGCACCTCGTTCCCTCAGTGCTTGATTATAATATCACCTGAAATCAGCACTGTCAACAGATTTTCTGTGATTTTTTAAAGTAAATCTATTTGGCGTTATAGCAAATAATTGTTTGAATTGTAGTAATTATTTTTACAATTCCATTTTTACTACCCGCGACTTCTTTTTGGTACCTAAAAAAATTCCATATATTGTTTTATCTGTTATCTTTTCAACGAGATATAGAGTCTATTGCCTCTTTTATATTCGCCGCCCCTATTATTTTTATACCGCCTACCATATTTACTGCAGCTAGATTAGATGTCGGTATAATAGCCTTTTTAAATCCTAATTTTTTAGCCTCATTTACTCGCTGTTCTGCCATCGAGACGCTTCTTACCTCTCCGGAAAGTCCTATCTCTCCAAACACGATGGTATCTGCATCAATAGGAATATCCTTTTCTGAGGAATAAATGGCAAGAGCAATGGCCAAATCTATGGCTGGCTCATTTATTCTAATACCTCCTGCGATATTTACATATATATCTGAGCGTCCCAAGAAAATTCCGCATGATTTATTAGCTTTGGAATCTCTCATTCTCTCCAAAACTGCCACTAATAAATTCACCCTGTTGTAATCACAACCTGTGGCCATACGCCTGGGGATTTCAAATGCCGTCTTGCTAACTAGTGACTGAAGTTCCACTAATATAGGCCGGGTCCCTTCCATAGAACAGGTAACTATTGAACCAGTTGCATTTTCCGGTCTGCCATCCAACATAAGAGACGAAGGATTTTGCACCTCTTCTAAGCCAGAATCCCTCATTTCAAATACTCCAATTTCATTAGTAGAGCCAAATCTGTTTTTTACACCTCTGAGAATCCTGTAAGATGCATGTCTATCTCCCTCAAAATACAGTACAGTATCTACCATATGTTCTAAAACTCTAGGACCTGCTACAGTACCCTCTTTGGTAACATGTCCTACAATAAATACAGCTATCCCTTGAACTTTAGCCAATTCCATTAACACATTTGTAGATTCTCTGACCTGCGAAACAGATCCCGGAGCTGAGCCTACAGCCTCGTTATACATGGTTTGAATAGAATCTATAATAAGAACCGTAGGCTTTTCTCTTTCAGCTACTACTTTTATGGTATCGAGATTTGTCTCGCACAATAAATCCAGCTTATCATTAAAACTGCCTATTCTATCAGCTCTTATCTTAATCTGCTGAAGTGATTCTTCACCTGACACATATAAGACATTGATATTTTGTAAGCAGAGCATCCTACAAGTCTGAAGTAAAAGGGTAGATTTTCCTATTCCAGGATCTCCTCCTACTAATACCATTGAACCGGGAACGATACCTCCTCCCAAAACTCTATCAAATTCTTTTATGCTAGTGGATATTCTCTGTTCATTTGATGCCGTAACTTCTATTATTTTAGTTGGTTTTATGTCAGATACTTTTGCACGAGCTTTCACTGTTGATTTTTCAACTGTCTCCTCAACCAGAGTATTCCATGCACCACAAGCCGGACATTTTCCTGCCCATTTTGAAGTTTCATTTCCGCACTCCTGACAAAAATATATTGATACGCTTTTTTTCGCCATATCTATCTCCTTTACTATTTTTCAATAATCGAAAAATCTTCCCATCGCAACCGATGGGAAGATTGAATGAATCAATATTAAATTCTCTTAACCTGAACCTGAATAGGCGTGCCGGGATCAAGTTCAACTGACAGATTTAACTTTCCGCTGAGGTTGGTCTTCATGCTGCCGGCATCGGCAGAACCAACAACGATATCGTACTCTGTCTCCGGCTCAAGTTCCAGGGTAATCATTGCATCCTCTTTGCCCTCTACTACAAAAGTAAGCAACTCTGAAGTGCAATTAAACTTCTCTACAGCTGTACCGGGTACCGATTCGTATACAAACATACCATTTTTTTCGAGCTTGGTTATGTCTGAAAACGTCTTGACCTTGTACAAATCACCATCGTGCTTGAAATCTTCAAGCTTCTGCTTTGCTGCTAGAGTATAATCTCCGAAACTGATACTTCCGTCTGCTTCACTGCGAATCAACTCGCTAATCACAGCCATCTTTATTCCTCCTATACCTCTGCTACTATGCAGATTGTCTTAACCCGATTATAGCAAAGGAAAGGAATTAACACAATAAACTTAAACAGAGAAAACTAACATTTTTCAAAAACTACAACATCATTTTTCACTTTTGCCTTGACCGTATCAGATGACTTGATATCTCCTGCGAGAATAGACTCTGCCATAACATCTTCGAGAGCAGTTTGTATCTTGCGCCTAATAGGACGTGCTCCATATTTAGGATCATATGATTTTTCTACAACCCATGTCTTTACCGAAGCAGGTATAGATACGCTGATATCCATCTGTTCCTTGCATCTATCTGTAAACTGTTTGATTTGCAGAGCTGCAATCTCCTTCATATCGTCCTTGGTAAGAGCTCTAAAGACAATGGTTTCATCTATACGATTTAAAAACTCAGGTTTGAAAATGCGCTTCACTTCTTCCATAACACCATTTTTCATGAATTCATAATCTTTGGCGTTATCTTCTTTAGATGCGAAACCAAGCTTTTTAGGCTCAATGATAGCCTGGGCTCCGGCGTTTGATGTCATGATAATAATAGTATTTTTAAAATCTACCTTGCGTCCTTGAGAATCGGTAACATGACCGTCATCCAAAATCTGCAGAAGAACATTGAAAACATCAGGGTGTGCTTTTTCTATCTCGTCAAACAAAATGACTGAGTATGGATTACGTCTAACCTTCTCTGAAAGTTGACCACCCTCATCATAGCCCACATATCCGGGAGGTGACCCAATCATTTTTGATACTGAGTGCTTTTCCATGTATTCACTCATATCAACTCTAATCATCGAAGCTTCGCTGCCAAAAACTGCCTCAGCCAAAGCTTTTGATATCTCAGTCTTTCCGACACCGGTAGGTCCCAGGAACAAGAAGGAACCTATAGGTCTTCCCTTTTCTTTTAGACCTACTCTACCTCTACGAACTGCCCGGGCAACTGCAGAGACCGCCTCTTCCTGGCCAATGACGCGCTTATGAAGAATACTCTCGATTTTACGTAATCGCACAGTCTCCTGCTCAGTAAGTTTTGCTACAGGAATCTTAGTCCAAAGTGCAACTACAGAAGCCACATCATTTTCGGTGAGGACGACAGTCTTAGATTTCTTCTTGCGATTAAGTTTTCTATCTTCAGCTTCTTTCTTTTCAGTCAGAGCGTCCTTTTCTTTTTTGATAGAGCTGGCAAGTGCTATATCTCCCGCGATAATAGCTTCCTCCATCTTCTCAGATAGTTCTGCTATAGATGTAGCAAGAGTATCATCTTTTGTGATTTTTTTAGCATAGTTTAATTTTATGGAAGCGGCAGCTTCATCCATCAAATCTATCGCTTTGTCCGGTAGGAATCTATCCGCTATGTATCTCTCAGATAGTTTGACACAAGCCTCTACAGCTTCATCGGGAATAGTAACTCCGTGATGATCTTCGTAAAGATGCCTTACGCCTTTTAATATATCAATAGTCTCTTCGGTTGTAGGTTCTTCAACGACAACCGGCTGAAATCTTCTTTCAAGAGCAGCGTCTTTTTCTACGTATTTACGATATTCGGTAATAGTGGTAGCTCCAAGAATCTGAATCTCACCTCGTGCCATAGCAGGTTTGAGAATATTTGAAGCATCAATGGCTCCCTCCGCACCTCCGGCACCAATCAGCGTATGTATCTCATCTATAAACAAAAGAATATTTCCCTCGGAAATAACTTCTGCAATAACCTTCTTGATACGCTCCTCGAACTCACCACGGTATTTTGATCCGGCAACCATACCTGATAAATCCAACGACAAAACCCTCAAATCACTAATAGATTCAGGGACGTTGCCTTCTACAATCCTCTCAGCCAATCCTTCAACTATGGCGGTCTTGCCAACACCGGGCTCACCTATGAGACAAGGATTGTTTTTCCCGCGTCTGGAAAGTATCTGAATAACTCTCTGTATCTCTGAGTCACGACCTACAATAGGGTCAAGTTCTCCTTCTTCAGCCATAGCTGTAAGATCACGTGAAAACTGGTCTAAATACGAGGAATCATTTCGCCTGCGGCCACTATTAATAGCCTGCATCTCTTCTCTATATACAGCCCCTTCAGCTCCCATTCCTGCAACAAGCTCAGAAAAAAGCTTGTGAGGGTTGACCTCTAATGAATTAAGAAGTCTTGCACCAGAGCAATCCTGCATGCGAATCATGGCCAGTAAAAGATGTTCTGTGCCAATAGTCTTTGAGTTGCATTTGCTTGCCTCATCTGCAGCATGTTCTAACAATTGTTCCATCTTTGGCGTATACCCGTCTCTCTCTTGTACAGCCACATCTCCGCCTGGAGAAATGAGCTCTTCCACAAGTTTGAGTAATGACTCCTTATCTACATTGTTAGACTTCAATACTTTTGAGGCAAGAGAATTTTCCTGGTCAATTATGGAAATAAGAAGATGTTCTGTACCTACATAACTGTGATTCAAAGTCTTTGACAACTTGGATGCACCGGAAATAGCACGTTTTGCCTGTCTTGAATATTCCATATCCATCTCTCCTTTACAGATCGTTTAAATCCATCATGTTTAAGCTGGAACTTCTCTTCGCATCATAGGAAGAAGCCGATTCATATGCAGAAACAGATTGGTCTGAAGCATCATCTTCATCATATTCGTCTGCATAGTCATCATCTTCTGCATAATCATCATCTTCTGCATAGTCCTCGTAATAATCTTCGTTTTCATCCTCATCTTCCTCGACTTTTCTTTTTCCAAATCTAGAAGACTTAGAAACCCTTGGAGCTTTTACAGGCTTAGCAGGACGCTCAGCAAAAACATCCCCGTCAAAATCATCATCTCTGTCGCGATTTTTTATAAGCATATTTATAATAGCAAAAAGCAGAATCACGCATAGAACAATTAGTCCCATGATTACTTTTCTGTAAGTGTCAAGTTTGTTGATATATACATCAGTATTGTCAGTTGAAGAACTGCCTGTAGAATCAGAATCATCTGAGGAAAGAGATGCCGATAACAAACTCTCATCCATTCTCGAAATAGATTCAGTGGTGCTGTCATAAACAAACCAGCCTGTATAACCTGATTTGTCAGTACCATAGACGTAGAAAAATTCTGCGCCATCCAAAGTGTAGACTGAAGTGGTACCTCCTATGACTTCTATTGTAGAAGTAGAAAAACCTGTAGCAGGTGCCGAATCAGACCCTGAAATAATTACATAATTATCAGAGGAGCTGAGCATCAACAACTTAGAAACTGTGCCGGCATCAGCATCGTACAAATAGAACTCGCCCGAGCCCGAAGTGTTGTCTGCAGGCTTAAGATATAACAAAGTAATCTGTCCATTAGTGGGTTCGCTATAGGTACTGGAGCCGATAGTGATTGTAGTCTTAGAAAAGCCGGATGGCATCTCAGAATCAGAATACCTCTCAGAAACAACATAAGCTACTCCACCAATATCAAATCCGCCATCCGAATTAAGAGTACCTACTGAACCTGCGGAAACAGTGGATGAAGTAGCAACCTCAGCATCAGATGTCTCTTCTGTAGCTTCTTCTGTCTCAGTATCTGCGGAATCGGTGTTCTCCGTCTCAGTAACAGTAGTCTCAGTGGCTGTTGTAGACTGTGAAGTTGTAGAAGAGGATGAAGTATCTCCAATGGCTATTGTAGTACTACTTCCAGAACAGGAAGTAGATGAAACTATAATAGAAGCTGTACCTGTAGCTTGTGCAGAAAATACTAAATCTCCTGAAGTACCTGAAAAAGATACTGCGTTTCCTGAAGTGGTGTACCCCGATGCGGTACAACTGGTAAGGTTGAGCATGCTAGAAGTATACTTGACAGTAACTGTACCGGACTCGCTGGCACTAACTGATATTGTAACAGAATCTCCAAGTGACAGGGAACTTTTACTGACAGAAATGGTGGTTGTCCCCTGGGCCATTGCGACAATATTTAGTGCAAATACGCATACAAAAATAGACACAAGATTGATAGTTCTTCTAAGCATTTTATTCATAATACATTACCTTCCTTACCATAAGTGCCCTAAAGAAGTCACACTATATATAGATACTTTAATTATAGGTAAACCACAATACTTAGTCAACATCTTTCAAATCCCTTACCGGCTCCAATGACTATAAAAATGCAAAAGAGAAAGAGTTTGGCTTTTGCAAAACCCTTTCTCTTAGCTCTAGTATTACTTAAGAAGCGTGTTTAAAAGACCTCTAAATAACTGTGCTCCTGTGTTGCCTCCAAGAGTCTGTCCGAAGGAGCCTCCCAATTGCTTGCCGACTTTTTTACCTACCTCACGACCTACTGTACCGGCAACAGTGGTACCTACTGATTTTGCAGCTCGTTTTTTTCGATTAGCTTCTTTTTCTTTCTCTTTTTCTTCTGCTTTTTTTGCTGCTGCTTCTTCTTTTGCTGCAGCCTTTTCTTTCTCCGCTTGTTCTTTTGCTGCAGCTGCCGCCTGTTCTTTTTCAACTCCCATACGCTCTAACAATTCAAAAGCAGACTCTGAATCTATTGAAGTGGCGTATTTAGAATATAAAATACTGCCTTTTATAGCTGTATCTCGTGTAGGAGCATCTATGCCGCCCATTTTTGATTGAGGAGGGAGAACGAACACTTTGTCAACAACTGCCGGTGTGCCATCCTCTTGCAAAAATGATGCAACCGCTTCACCTGTTCCCAATGCCTCTATCACATCTGCCGTTTTAAATGATGGATTCTCTCTGAATGAATCTGCTGCAGCTTTTAAAGCTTTTTGCTCAGCTGGTGTATATGCATGAAGTGCATGCTGTACTTTATTTCCTAGCTGAGCGAGAACGCCATCCGGTATATCTCTCGGATTCTGTGTGACAAAATAAACACCTACGCCCTTAGATCGAATAAGTTTTACAACCTGCTCTATTTTATCTAATAATGCTTTTGGCACATCCTTAAAGAGAAGATGAGCCTCATCAAAGAAAAATACCATCTTAGGCTTATCTAAATCTCCTACTTCCGGCATAATCTCAAATAGCTCCGAAAGCAACCACAATAGGAATGTGGAGTAAAGCGTGGCATTATTAACCAAACTTTGACTATCGAGAATATGGATCATCCCACGGCCCTGCTCCCCTATGGTTATAAAATCACGAATATCAAGGCCCGGTTCTCCAAAAAACTGATCACCTCCTGCAATCTCGAGGGCAACTACCGCGCGTTGGATTGAGGCAATGCTTTGGGCAGACATTTTACCATAATCCGCTTCATACTCCTTGCCATTTTCAGACACATAATTCAACATAGCCTTTAGATCTTTTGTATCAAAAAGAGCAAGATTATTGTCGTCAGCAATTTTAAAAACAATTGTTAATATTTTACTCTGGGTCTCATTTAAATCCAGAATACGTGACAAGAGAAGTGGACCCATTTCAGTAATTGTTGTACGCACCTGAATACCATTTTTTCCATAAACATCCCACAATGTCACCGGATATTTATGATATTCAAATCCGTTTTCTGACAAGCCAAACTTTGCTATTCTTTCGCGCATATCTGCACTGTCGGCACCCGCTTCAAGCATACCCGCAATATCGCCTTTTACGTCAGCAAGAAAAACCGGCACTCCAATATCAGAAAAACTCTCAGCTAAAACTTTTAAGGTAATAGTTTTTCCGGTACCTGTCGCCCCCGCAATCAAGCCGTGTCTGTTTGCCATTTTAGGAAGCAAATATACCGGTACATCCTCTGAATTATTTGCAACCCAAATCTTACCATCTCTAATCATAATCGCCCTCCTGATATTAATTAAACTTCCTCTACGTAACTAACAAAATCCAATGTGTTCAACTCTTCCAACAATGCCTGATGTGCATGACTCTCTCCATAGTCCAAATCTATAATTAAAGCAACATCTTCTGTGGACAATGTTTTATCCTTAGTCTTATTCATGCTGTTTATCTGATAATTCATCTCCGACAATTTTTTCTTTAATTTTTTAACGCCGTTGTTTTCCTCAACCTCAACATATACACTGACATACCGACTGTTCTCTTCGATTTGAAGGCTCACTTTCACCAAAATAATATTTGCTATCATCACAAGCAAAAAACATGCAAAACCTACTGTCAGATAACCGGCGCCAAAAGCCATCCCCATACAAGAGGCAACCCATAGCGAAGCTGCAGTAGTGAGTCCCTTTATTTGATTGCGTCCGGTCACAATAATCGTACCTGCTCCCAAAAAACCTATGCCGCTGACAACACCTGCAGGTATACGACTCACATCTGCTTCAAGCCCCGGCAATATAGCCAAATAAATATTTAAAACAGTGGCGACAGCCGAGCCTAAGCTCACAAGCGCAAAAGTCCTGATACCTGCACTGTGCCGTCTGACAACTCGCTCCCAGCCGATAAGACTCCCACAGATAGTCGCTATACATAAACGTAACACGACTGCCAACTCATCCATCCCCTGCAAATAATCTACAATCGAATCCACCATAATAACCCCTCCGCAGTTAACATATATTGATTGTATCAAATCCATATCCAATTGTCATTTAGTCCAAATCAATACTGTCAGAGATGTAAACACTATAACCCAACTCCTCACACTGCTTTTCTATTTTATTTTTTAGAGCTTTATTGTCCGTATATTCGATAATGTATACATTTGTCCCAGTTGAATATACTCGCGAAAGATAATCCAGATAATAATCGCAATCTGAATCCAAGGCTTCATAAAAATCGTTATTATCAAAATCGATTGTCGTAAAAACACACTCTTGGTTTACCCCATCTAAAATATCCGATAAGTTTCCATATTCATCAAGGTATTTTGATACAAAGACGTCTCCGCCGTTTACTATCACTTCTTTTTGGGTATTTTTCAATGCTCCTAATATAGTAACAATTCCATCAAAAACCTCATCGGACTGATATGTATAATATACATCCACATTATCTACAAAAAATCCATCAACGCCCTTGTCAATATACGAAGGTACCAACTCATCCAACAAAAATCTCTGCCAACGTAAATCCGTTACATCAACCCAATATTCCCCTTCCCAATTTTCATATTCATCTAATGTGACTGATTTGTATTCATCAAAATAGTCCCTAAAATCTTCAAGAGAACCAATATTAATATACGACAAAATCTTACCATTTGTTTTCTTTAATGATGCTATTTGGGACGCGTCATAATACTGGGCATCTAGAACCAATACATCGTAACCTGTATCCGTTAAAAGTTCATTGTAGTCGGCATCCAAAAACACTCCATAAGCATCTGTATTACTTTTGCAGCCAGTCAATATAAAAGCTAAAAAGAAAATCCATAAATAAACTATCAACCTTTTCATTGACAACCTCCTATACAAGGACGAAAAACAAATCCGAGAGTCTAGTTAAAGCCAAATACAATAACACAATCTCTCGGATTAGGACTAATTTTATTTTGATTTTTTACAGTGAACCAGGTAACATGGCAAGCCAACAAAAATCATACCGCCTAGTATATTTCCAATTGTAACCGGAATCTGATTTTTAACAAAGCCAAGCAAATTTAACTGTGCCAACTGTTCAGCGGTAATACCGTATGCGGTATTTGCAACATCCGCATAAGTATCATTGGACGCTGCCAAAATCCCCATCGGAATATAAAACATGTTTGCAACACAGTGCTCAAAACCACCAACCACAAATGCCATAATAGGAAAGAATATGGCCCATACCTTTCCTCCAATATCTTTTGCAGCAGTAGCCATAAGTATAGCAGCGCAAACTAAAACATTGCAAAGAATCCCTGAGGCAACACCTTTTAGAGGAGTAATAGTTACCTTTGAAAGAGCCACTTTAATGGAATAAGCTCCTAGCAAGCCAGCAGAATAATCTAAATTGCCCGAAAAATATGTGAGCAAAACAATCAATATAGCACCTAGCAGATTAGCGCACCACACTACCGCCAAATCTCGTATAACCATCGTCCATGAAAATCTGTGGTCAAAAGCACCCATCGCCGTCAGGCAATTACCCGTAAAAAGCTCACCGCCTATAAATGTGATAAGCATCAATCCTACCGGAAAAATCGCCCCTGCTACAAAGCGTGCCAATCCAACATTGGACACTACATGTGCCGCAGTAGAACTGGTAGCTGCTCCAAGGGCGATAAACGCTCCTGCCATAACTCCTAGAATAACCATTTTCGCTAGTGGCAGACTAACCTTTTTCTCACCTCCACTCATGTTCGCCTCGATTATCTCTGTAGGTGAGTTAAATAAATTGTCCATCATTCTCTCCTATTTGTTAATTTTTTCACTAACATTATACCAATTACAGTATTGCAAGAAAAGTGCTTTAACTTATATCTTTAACAATAATCGTAATCATATACCTGCTTTCATCAGGTATCATCATTGCCCCATTATATATCTCCTCTGTCTCCATTCCGCAATCTACAACAGCATACACTTGCACCTTGCCTGATGCTTCCAGTTTTAATAATTTCTCTTTAATAGCAGCAAGATTCCTTCCGCTTTTCATAATGATTTTTGTGCCGTATAATTTAAGCCCTTCTTCTATGTCACTTTGTCCTGACAGTATATGTATGTTTTCATCAACCTCACTGATCAATACACCTGCAGAAGCAGCAGCACCACAAAAAGAAGTAATTCCATTTACTATCTCCACCTCTATGCCATCGGCTTTGGCAAGCTTCATGATATATCCAAAGGTGGAATAGATTGTAGGATCTCCTATTGTTAAAAATCCCAAATTGTATCCATCTAGCAACAATTCTTTGTACTTATCATAGAAATCTTTGTGCAATCGATGAAGCGTTTCTTCATCTCTTATCATCTCAAAGTCAAAGCTGATTATCTTTTTAAATCTCAGCTCCGGCACCACCGGTAATGCAATCTGATATGCACGACATTTTACCTTATCAGCCTTGGGGAGACATATGACATCGGCATCTTTTATTGCATTGACTGCCTTGATAGTAAGCATCTGTGGATCTCCCGGGCCCACCCCTATTCCATATAATATTCCCGCCATACTTATCCTCTATTTAAAAATATTATTTACCAAACAGAATCTGTAGGTTCTTGCAATAATCCTAGCCGCTCTTCCAAGTAAACCGTGCTCATAATGTAAGCTCCGCTTACTAGAGCAACATTTTCCTGCGCAAGCTTGGAAAATATTACTCCTTTCCCGGAGGGCACCCTCCATACTTTCGCTTAGGCAACCTACCGCTAAAGCGGTACCTCCTAAGCTCGGCATGGCGCTCCCTGCTCGCGCTTGCCAAGGCTATGTAGGGTGGTTAGAAATATTTCAGATGATATAATTATATCCCCAGCAAATGATATATGAATTGCTGTGCCGTGCGTCCTGAAAGGCCGCCCTGCTCCATTTCCCAAACCTTTGCCTGGGCAATCAATTCATCTTCCGGCATCTGAATGCCCGCTCGTTTTGCAAGATTTATCACTATGTCAATATATTCCTTTTGCATTGGTTTTGAGTAGCTTATCGTCAATCCAAAACGATGAACCAAAGAGAGTTTTTCTTCAACCGTATCTGAATGATGTCTGTCATCTGTATTTATCTGGTCATTTCTATCGTTCCAGGTCTCCTTAATCAAATGACGACGATTGGATGTGGCGTAGATAAGGATGTTATCCGGCTTTGTCTCCACGCCACCCTCTATAACAGCTTTTAAAAATTTGTACTCTATCTCATGCTCCTCAAATGATAAATCATCCATATAAATGATGTATTTATAATTTCTGTTCTTAATGCTAGCAATAACCTTTGATAGATATTTAAATTGATGTTTATAAATCTCAATCATCCTAAGGCCATCATCATAATATTGATTAACAATAGCTTTTATACTGGTAGATTTTCCTGTACCACTATCGCCAAACAAAAGTACATTATTGGCTTTTTTGCCTTGAACAAAACTTTCTGTGTTCTTGATCAACTGCTGTTTTTGATACTCATAACCAATAAGATCATCTAAAACTACTTCTTCCATATTACTTATTGGCACAAATCTAATTTCATTCAATCCTGTCTCTTCTATACGAAAAGCCTTGTTGAGGCCAAACATACCCACACCATAGGCTTTATAAAAATCCGTAATTACGGTATAGAATTCTTTTTGATTTTTTGCAGACTCCAGCTCTCTAGATAACCGTCTAACCTTTTCACTCACATTACGATTGTACATCTGCTCATTTTTCTTTACGGAATTGTAGTTTGAAAGAAGCGAAAACGATTCTATTTCAAGCGTCTTCTCAACAAATGAGAAATCATAATCAAACAATTCTTTAAGAATGGAAAAATCATTTTCCACCAAGTGATTTACCGTGCCAGGCTTAACATCAGTTTTTTCTGTAACCAAAGAAAACGGATTCTCATTGTTAATAATGTAAAAAGCTATATAATTATGCCATAGATTATCGTCGAATCCATAATCGGTAGCCAGCATGAGAAGTTCCTTCAAAATGCTATTAAGACTGAGAGTAACTTCTCTTTTGTTATATTTACCGGACTCTATTTCATCTACTACCCTTCCCAGCTTATATAAAATACTATTTTCTGATAAATCGCCATACATCAACAGTCTCGAGATTTTTTCGTACATGTAATTCCTTCCTGTCCCTATTCGTCCTTTATATTTCCCTTTGAAATATTATCCTTTAAGATTTCATCCACTACCTCAAAAAGCTTCCTGGAACCAAGCACCGTTTTACCTTGTCTGCCATACACCTGAGTAGCATTCACCTGATGTTCTCTCCAATCAGCCCCTCCGTTACTATTATTGAGCATAAGTGGCTGCAAATTGTCCATGGCATGAGCAAACTTGGATTCAGCTGTCTCATAGGCCTCAAACTCATCAAAAAGCGAAATCAGCTCCTCTTTTTGATCATCCGGCAATATCCCGAAAATCTTCTCTTTTGCGGCATCTTCCCTAGCCTTTTGTGTCTTTAGATTTTCTGTATCGTAGGCATAAGTATCGCCAGCCTCTATCTCCACTATATCGTGAATCAAGCACATCAACATGACTTTACCTATATCAACAGGCTCATTGGAATACTCTTTTAATAAATAAGCCATAAGCGCCATGTGCCAGGCATGCTCGGCATCATTTTCATTGCGACCATGTCCTGACAGATGTGTTTGCCTGAATATATTTTTCTCTTTATCTATTTCCAATGCAAAATCCATCTGTTTTTTAAGTCTGTCATTCATTTGTAGCCTCCAAATAATCCTTTTTTAGCAGGCTCACTCTTGGCGTCCACAAAAGTATAACCCGTAGCATCAATAGCTACTTGCACTGCATCAAAATCAATCTCATCCTCAGTAAAAAATACAGCTTCTTTTTTTGTATATGAAGCTTTCACTTTCTTTGCTTCAGGAATTGCATTTCTAATTGCATCAGCAACATGAATTTCACACATATTGCATGCCATCCCCTCTACTCTCACAATATTTTTTTTCATTTTAAATTCCCTCTCTAGTTTTGGTTCTCATTATGATAAAAACATCCCTCAGTTTCATTCTAAGGATTTTTTTATCTTTTGACTCTTTTATCATAATATAGCATTATTAATTAGAGGTGTCTAACATAATTAGGGCACAAAATCACCACAATTTGAGAGTATAATCCATTATATAAATAGGTGCATTTTGCATTTTGAGTTAAATTTGTAATCTTCTATCAGAAAGGAGTTATTATGTCTGATATTAGTATTAATAATAGTATTACTCAGAGCAACAATATAAGTGCTTCACAAAACTCACCAAAACCAAATAATATTACGAACAAAACACCGGTCACTAAAGAATCTGCTCCAAAGCCAAACGAAGTAGATGCAAAAACTAAAGAATTTGGTCCAATTGTATCTACATCATCAGACGGTGATACCGTAAGAGTAAAAGAAAATACTGTACAAGATAAGTCTATGCCTAAAGATATCGATGAATCTATTTCAGAAGATGAATATAGTGTTCAAAACTTTGAGACAAGTGAATCAGATAGTGCGTTAGAATCATACGAATATGAACCAATAGACATAACTTATAGTGAAACTGCTAAACCAATAGAATATGAGCCGGTAGAAGTAGAAACTGCAGAGGCTGAAGCTGCACAGAACCTGACCTCCTATGTAGGAATATCTGACTCCGACTTAAAGCTGATGTATTTAAAAGGCGAGATTTCACAGCAAGATTATACACTCGAAATCGAATCTCGAAAAGAAATTAGAGAAGCTACTTCTTTAAACAGCGAAAAGTTTGCCAATTCCATAGCTTATGATATAACAAGTATGGCTGAAGCCAACCGAACTGAAGCCACAGTTAAAGCTATAGAAAATGGAAATACTTCAGACACTATTCCACTGGATATGCGACTTAAGGCTATCGAAATAGAAGGATAATGTCTTCCACAACCTATAATAGTTTGTGCTAAAAAGAGGGCCACGAAATGTGCCCCTCTTTTATGTTGCATTTATTCAAAACTATTATACTGCAAGAAAGAACTTGATAAGGAATAGTAATGATATCACATATGTAAGTGCAGATACCTCTTTTGCCTTGCCTGTAAATACCTTGATAACAGTGTATGAAATCATAGCAAGACCAATACCATGTCCAATGGAACCTGAAATAGGCATTGCGATTAACATGATTGTTACAGGCACACATACTGACAAATCATCAAAATTGACTTTCTTAAGGCCGGTCATCATAAGTACGCCTACATAAATAAGTGCTGAGGATGTAGCAGCAGCAGGAATGATAGAAGCAATAGGTGCAAGGAAAATACATGCTAAAAATGCAATTCCACAAGTGAGCGCTGTAAGTCCCGTGCGACCTCCCGCTTCAACACCTGAAGCAGACTCAATAAATGTAGTAACTGTAGAAGTACCTGTACATGCACCAAACAATGTACCAATAGAATCTGAAAGAAGTGCTTCTTTCATGTTTGGCATATTGCCCTCTCTATCCACCATGCCTGCACGAGAAGCTGTACCTACAAGAGTACCGATAGTATCGAACATATCAATAATACAGAATGTAATAACAAGGGTGATAGCTGTGAACCAGCCCATCTGTGCAAGTCCTGCAAAATTGAACTTGAATAATGTAGTAGAAGCCATATCACCAAATGCAGGCACAAAGGATGCTGTTGCCAGACTTTCAAATGGATTCTGACCGAGTGCAAAAAAATCTCCAATCCAATAAACCACAGAAGCCACAAGCATACCAAGAATAACAGCAGCTTTTACGCCCTTTTGTGCCAGTACAACAATTACAAACAGACCCACAAACATGGTTATGACTGAAAGCACCATTACCGGATATGCATCTGTCATAGTCTGCTTAGCATATGATGCGGTAAGGGCTCCAAAGAAATCTTTTAACATATAAAACTGATTGTAATTTGAATCAGCAATATAGACATTTGATCCAAAACCAATATTGAGAAGCATAAGACCTATTGCAGGAGATATGCCAAGTCTGATTCCCAGAGGAATAGCATCAACAATCTTTTCACGAATATTTAAAAGTGAAAGTATAAAAAATACAACACCTTCAATAAGGATAATGCAAAGCATAGACTGAAATGATTCAACATAGCCCATGCCCGTCATTGTAATAAGGTTTGCAATAACTGCTGCCATAAAGGAATTGAGGCCCATTCCCGGTGCCAAACAAAATGGCTTGTTTGCAAGAAATGCCATAACAAACATGGCAACTGCGGATGAAATACATGTTGCAAGGAATACTCCATTCCAAAGCTCCTTACCACCTGCACCATAACCTGTGAGAAGGTTGGGATTCAATGCAATGATATAAGCCATTGTCATGAATGTGGTTAGTCCAGCGATAATCTCTGTTCGCACAGAAGTATTATTAGCGCTGAGTTTAAATTTTTTCTCTAACATATAAATTCTCCTTTATATATAAATTATTAGGAACCAAATTAATGTAACACCGCCAGCTTATTTTAAACTTGCTTTTATAAATGCAGCAAACAATGGGTGCGGCTTGTTGGGACGGCTCTTAAACTCAGGATGGAACTGTACACCCACATGGAACTTATTGGTAGATACCTCTACAGCCTCCACCACCTCATCGTTAGGAGATGTACCTGAAATAGTAAGTCCTTTTTCAGTCATAAGTTCTCTGTATGAGTTATTAAACTCAAATCTATGTCTATGACGCTCAGAAATATTTTCTGACTGATATGCCTCAAATAGTTTTGTTCCTGTACGAACAGCACATGGGTAAGCTCCAAGTCTCATGGTGCCGCCCTTTCTAAGAACAGCCATCTGCTCCTCCATCAAATCTATGACACAATTCTTACCGGTACTGTTGAACTCTCTGGAATTGGCATCTTCAAGTCCACATACATTTCTGGCAAACTCAATAGCAGCAACCTGCATACCAAGACATATTCCAAGATATGGAATGTCATTTTCTCTAGCATACTTGCAGGCTGCAATCTTGCCTTCAACACCTCTATCACCAAAACCACCAGGAACCAAAATGCCATCGACACCGCCGAGTATATCTGCCACGTTTTCTTTTGTAATCTCCTCTGAATCAACCCACTCTATCTCTACATGGGCGTTATTTGCATAACCTCCATGGAAAAGAGCTTCTCGCACAGACAGATAAGCATCGTGGAGGGCTACATACTTTCCAACAATAGCTATCTTTGTACATTTCTTAAGACCTTTGATAGTATCCACCATCTTTTCCCACTCCTCTATCTTAGGAGTGCGATTCTCAAGGCCAAGTTCTCTGCATACTACATCATCAAGGCCATACTTGTGCATCATGAGTGGTGCTTCGTATAGGCAATCCAATGTATCATTTTCAATAACACAATCTTTTTTAACATTACAGAACAAAGAAATCTTATCTTTGATAGACTGCTCAAGAGGATGATCCACTCTACACACGATTATGTTTGGAGAAATACCAAGTGACTGCAGTTCTTTTACAGAGTGCTGGGTAGGTTTTGATTTGTGCTCCTCTGAGCCTGAAAGCCAAGGCACTAACGTCACATGTATAAACAGGCAGTTCTCTCGCCCCTTCTCAAGGGATACCTGTCTGATTGCCTCCAAAAACGGCTGCGATTCAATATCTCCTGTAGTGCCACCTATCTCTGTAATAAGTACATCGCAGTCCGAAGTCTCAGCACCCATATATATAAAACGCTTAATCTCCTCTGTGATATGAGGAATAACCTGAACAGTTTGGCCAAGATACTCACCTTTTCTTTCACGATTTAATACATTCCAATATACTTTTCCGGAAGTAAGATTAGAGTATTTGTTGAGACTTTCATCGATGAATCGCTCATAATGACCAAGGTCCAGGTCAGTCTCAGCGCCATCATCTGTAACAAACACTTCTCCATGCTGATATGGACTCATTGTTCCCGGATCAACATTCATATATGGATCAAGCTTCTGTGAAGCTACTTTATACCCTCTCATTTTAAGCAAACGTCCCAAAGACGCAGCTGTAATACCTTTACCAAGGCCTGATACTACACCACCGGTAACAAATACGTGTTTTGTCATTTTAAACTCCTTCATATTTTTTGATTATTTGTTCTGCCACCTCAACTCGAGAAAGTCTTAAGTCCATGGCTTGTTTTTCTATAAATTTGTGTGCTTGCTCTTCTGTGATATCCTTATTGATGATCAGTAAAAGCTTGGCCCTCGAAATAATTTTCATATCAGCCAGTTTCTTTTCAAGCTTTGCACTTTCTTTGTGTGCCATATTGATACGCCGCTGTGCAACCCTGGCAAGTTTTAGGGCCTGCCAAAAAAGTTGCTTATTGATGGGCTTTGATACAGTAATGACTCCATAATCCTCTACGTGTGCTGTGATTTCTTCCATATACTCTGCTTTTACAAACAAAATCACCTGACAAATATTTTTCTCAGCAATATCTACCGCTAGTTCTTCACCATCGGTACCTCCTATCGGTCCATTGATAACACATATATCAAAATCGTAATCTAAAATACTCCTTTTAGCCTTTGGACCATTTTCGGCAACGACTATATCCAATATTCCATTTTCTTTAAGAAATGATTTGTAAAAAGCAGTGCCCTTTTCATTATCACAGACAATTAATGCCCTTTCCATAAAACCACTCCTCTGCTATATGCACGATTTGATAGTCTCTATATAGCGAGCAGCAATATCAGCAAAGGAAGAATTGGTGATAAACTCACTCTCTCCGGCACATTCAATTGCCTCTTCTATTGAAAGTGGAAGCATCTCCAAATATGCTGATCTGTCTTCCGTCAAATAACGTGATTTTACCTCAAGCGCCGGCGGTAACTGTTCTTTATTTTTCACACCGGCAAGACCTGCCTGTATAATAATGGCGCTAGCCAAATATGGATTGATACATGAGTCCGGCGAACGAAGAATAAAATGATCCCTCTTGCCGTTAATCTCAGGTACTCTAAATAATCTTGAATTGTTTTGTGAAGACCATGTAATATATTTTGGGGCCTCAGCCTGTCCGAATCTGCTGTAGGAATCCCTGCGGCAATTAAGGAAAATCGTAATATCTCTCATGCGGTGCAAAATGCCCGCCATAAAATATTCAGAAAACTGAGGATCCTCTTTTTGAAGATTGGTCTTACCTCGATAATTTGCCATTTTGATGTGTAGTCCATTACCCGGATTGTCCTCTATAGGTTTTGGATCGAATGAGGCATGTGCTCCATTTCTTGCCGCTATATTTTCAACCACATTTTTATAGGTGACAAGATTGTCAGCCGTAGTGAGAACATCATCAGACATGAAGTCTATCTCATTTTGTCCCGGTCCCCGTTCATGATGTGAAGACTGTGGAATGATGCCCATCTCTTCGAGGGTAAGGCATATCTCACGTCTTATATTTTCACCTTTGTCGTTTGGCGCAACATCCAAATATCCACCATTGTCAAAAGGCTCACGTGTAGGATTACCATCCTCATCCGTCTTAAAAAGATAAAACTCGGACTTGAGGCCCATACGAGTAGAAAATCCCATTTTTTTGCACTCTGCCAAAGTATCCTTTAAAAAATTTCTGTAATCGTATTTGAATGGTGTACCATCGGCCAAAACAATATCGCAATACATACGAATAACCCTGCCTGACTGAGGTCTCCATGGTAAAATATGAAGAGTGTCAGGATCAGGTTTGAGGAATAAATCCTGTGTATCCACATCATCATATCCTAAAATAAGAAAGGAGTCGAAATTAACACCCTCCTCGAAGGCGTGTCTCAACTCCTGTGGCATTATAGAAATATTTTTTTGTTCACCATATAGGTCACAAAAGGCCAAGCGAATAAACTTCACGTCGTTTTCGCCAACGAAATCAATGATATCATCAACTGAAAAATGTGACATAATTCCTCCTAAAAATAAAAAAAGCGTTTTTTTTTTGAAGAAAAACTCCAACAAAAAAAATTCGCTCAATTACTATGAAAGTTTACATCAGTAAATAGTATTTGTAAAGAAAAAAATAAATTTATAACAAATTTAATATTTTGTTTATTGTATATTTCAACTAGTCCATATATAATACGAAATGTTGTATAAAAACATTTATAAATAAGAAAGAAAAGAATAATATATGGAGAACAAGTTATTTAAACTCGGTATCGACATCGGCTCTACAACTGTTAAAATAGCCGTATTAGACGACGAGAACAAACTATTATTTTCTGATTATCAGAGGCATTTTGCGAATATCCAACAGACTCTTACAGATCTTCTTACTCAAGCAAAATCCCTCTTAGGTAAAATCGAAGTTCGCCCTATGATTACAGGTTCCGGCGGCCTCACTCTGGCCAAACACCTCGGTGTGGAATTTGTGCAGGAGGTTATAGCTGTATCTACTGCCCTCACTCACTACGCTCCTCAGACCGACGTAGCGATTGAGCTTGGCGGAGAGGACGCTAAGATTATTTACTTCGAAAATGGCAATGTGGAGCAGCGAATGAATGGTATCTGTGCAGGAGGCACAGGTTCTTTTATTGACCAGATGGCTTCACTGTTACAGACTGACGCTACAGGACTCAACACATACGCCAAGGACTACAAGGCTATCTATCCTATCGCTGCACGTTGTGGTGTTTTTGCAAAGACAGATATTCAGCCTCTTATCAACGAAGGTGCCTCAAAAGAGGATCTTTCTGCTTCTATTCTCCAGGCTGTAGTTAACCAGACTATTTCAGGTCTGGCATGTGGCAAGCCTATAAGGGGACACGTAGCTTTTCTTGGCGGTCCGCTGCACTTTTTGGACCAGCTCAAAGAGACCTTTATTCGCACACTAAAACTAGACGAAGAGCACGCAATTACACTTGATAACTCACATCTGTTTGCAGCTATAGGTTCTGCACTTAATTCAAAAGAGGATCAGCATATGCCAATGGATGCTCTGATAGACAAACTTTCAGAAGGCATCAAGATGGAGTTTGAGGTTGCTCGCTTGGAGCCTCTCTTTGAGTCTGAAGAGGATTTCAGAATATTCAAAGACAGGCACGCAAAAGCTCAGGTGAAAAAGAGTGAATTGGCAAACTACCATGGCAATGTATATCTAGGTATAGATGCAGGTTCTACCACCACTAAACTTGCAGTTATCGGTGAGGATGGCACACTTTTGTATTCATTCTATTCAAGCAACAATGGTAGTCCTCTTGCCACCTCACTCAAGGCGCTTAAAGAAATTTATTCTATCATGCCTGAGGACACACATATTGTACATTCATGTTCAACAGGATACGGTGAAGCGCTTTTAAAATCGGCTCTTCAGCTAGACGATGGAGAAGTAGAGACTATTGCACATTACTATGCTGCAGCATTTTTCAATCCTGATGTCGACTGCATCCTGGACATTGGTGGTCAGGACATGAAATGTATCCGTATTAAAAATGGTGTGGTAGACAGTGTTCAATTAAACGAAGCATGTTCTTCCGGCTGCGGTTCATTTATCGAGACTTTTGCTAAGTCTCTTGATTTCAGTGTACAGGATTTTGCAGAAGAAGCATTATTTGCACTCAATCCAATTGACCTTGGCACTCGTTGTACAGTTTTTATGAATTCAAAGGTTAAGCAGGCTCAAAAGGAAGGTGCATCTGTTGCGGATATTTCTTCCGGTCTCGCTTATTCTGTTATAAAGAATGCTCTATTTAAAGTTATTAAGTTGTCAGACGCTTCCGAACTGGGCAAAAATATAGTTGTTCAGGGAGGTACCTTCTACAACGACGCAGTGCTTCGTTCGCTTGAAAAAGTGGCAGGAGTAGATGTAGTACGACCTGATATAGCAGGTATTATGGGTGCGTTTGGTTGTGCTCTTATAGCAAAAGAGCGCTACGAAGAAAATCCCGAGACTACTACACTTGGCATAGACGAAATCAACGCTCTCACCTTTGACACAAAGCTTACCCGTTGTCAGGGATGTGAGAACCACTGCCTTCTTACAATCAATCGATTTTCCGGCGGCCGTTCATTTATCACCGGTAATCGCTGTGAAAAAGGTGCAGGCGGTGTAAAAAATAAAGAGAATATACCAAACCTCTATGAGTACAAATACAAAAGATTGTTTGATTATGAGCCTCTTACTGCCGAAGAAGCCACCCGTGGAACAGTTGGTATACCTAGAGTATTAAACTTATACGAAAACTATCCTTTCTGGGCTACATTCTTCAAAACTCTCAAGTTTAGAGTGGTTCTTTCGCCTCGTTCAAATAGAAAAGTATATGAACTGGGTATAGAGTCTATTCCTTCAGAGTCGGAATGCTACCCTGCAAAGATGGCTCATGGCCATGTGCAGTGGCTTATCAACGAGGGAAATGTTGATTTCATTTATTACCCTTGTATTCCTTATGAGAGAAATGAATTTCCGGATTCAAACAACCACTACAACTGCCCTATCGTTACTTCTTACGCTGAAAATATTAAAAACAATGTTGATGAAATCACTTCAGGAAAGGTTCGTTTTTTTAATCCTTTCATGGCGTTTTCAAGCGAAGAAATACTCGCTGACCAACTGGTAAAAGTATTCAAAGAAGAATTTGATATTTCAGAATCAGAAGTACGCCTTGCCGCACATACTGCCTGGTTGGAGCAAGAACACTTCAGAAATGATATGTATGCAAAGGGACAGGAAGTATTAAAATATCTCGAAGAGACCGGAAAGCACGGTATCGTACTGGCAGGACGTCCATACCATGTAGACCCCGAGATTAATCACGGTATCCCCGAATTGATAAACAGCTACGGCATTGCTGTATTAACCGAGGATTCAATATCAAATCTAGGTGAGGTAGAACGACCACTTATTGTAATGGATCAGTGGATGTTCCATTCTCGTATGTACTCGGCGGCAAATTACGTCAAGAAACATGACAATCTCGATTTGATTCAGTTGAATTCCTTTGGATGTGGTCTCGATGCTGTCACTACAGATCAAGTAGCTGATATACTTACCAATTCCGGCAAGATATATACCTGCCTCAAGATTGACGAAGTTAACAATTTGGGAGCAGCCAGAATTCGTGTCCGTTCATTGCTTGCAGCTCTGCGTGTAAAGAAAAAGAAAAAACAAGAACGCAAAGTTGTACCTGCAAATTATGACCGTATAATTTTCACTGAGGAGATGAAGAAGAATTATACTATTCTATGTCCTCAGATGTCGCCTATACACTTTGATTTGATTGAACCTGCTTTTAATGCTGCAGGCTACAACCTGGTAGTCCCAGATATTCCTACACGTACCTGTATAGATGTGGGACTAAAATACGTAAACAATGATGCATGTTATCCTTCACTAATGGTTATTGGCCAGTTAATGGCGGCCATTGATACAGGCGATTTTGATATGGACAGAACTGCACTAGTCATTTCACAGACCGGTGGTGGATGCCGTGCATCAAACTACATAGGATTTATTCGTAGAGCTCTTGCAAAAGCAGGATATCCAAATGTACCTGTTATTTCCCTCAACCTCAACGGATATGAGCCTAATCCGGGATTTAAGTTTACGCCTAGCCTTATACAACACGGCTTATATGCGCTGATTTTTGGTGATATTCTACTTCGTTGCGTTTATCGTGTACGTCCTTACGAAGCGACAGCGGGATCTACAAATGAATTACACGAAAAGTGGAAAAACAAGATTATAGAATTTGTTTCAAGTAACAAGATGCTTTCTCACAGTAAATTCAAAAGAATGTGTCGTGAAATAATACGGGATTTTGATACCCTGCCGATTATCGAAGGTCTTGAGAAACCTCGCGTAGGTATCGTTGGTGAAATCCTTGTAAAATTCCTTCCTGCTGCCAACAATCAATTAGCAGATTTGCTGGAACATGAAGGCGCTGAAGCAGTAATTCCTGACTTGACCGACTTTTTACTATACAGCTTTTATAATGCAAACTTCAAAGAAGAGAACTTAGGTGCAAGCAAAAAGACAAAGTTATTCTGTAATATAGGAATTAAATTCTTTGAATGGCTGAGAAGTGCTGCAAGGGATGAGTTTAATAAATCAAAAAGATTTACTGCCCCTGCCTATATAACCGATACAGCTGCAAACGCCAAAGAAATTGTTTCTATAGGTAACCAGACCGGTGAAGGTTGGTTCCTTACCGGTGAAATGCTTGAGCTTATCGAGTCAGGAGCAAGCAACATCGTTTGTATCCAACCATTTGGATGTTTGCCAAACCATGTGGTTGGAAAGGGTGTTATCAAGCGTATACGCCATGAGCATCCTGATGCCAACATTGTAGCTATCGACTACGATCCGGGCGCTTCTGAAGTTAACCAGTTGAATCGTATCAAACTAATGCTTTCAACTGCAAACAAAAATCTAGACTTAGCTAAAGAGGCATAATAAAGAGTTATGCACAGCAAAAAATCGCCTATCAATGTGTTCATTGATAGGCGATTTTAATTTAAAAATTAGATGTAACTACTCTAAACTCATATGGTTTGAGGAAAAAGCTTTCTCTCTCTGACTCGTCATAATTCCCAAAAATAATATTATCACCATAGAATTCCACTGAACGATTTGCAGAAGAAAGATTACAGTAAATATATACTCTCTCATCAACACTCTCTCTGGTGAATATATACACATCATTTGGCGATGCCACGCGTCTATAGGAGCCTTCCTTTAATGCATTAGAATTTTTCCTGAGATTAACCATATCCTTAAAGAAATCACTTATTTCAATTTCTTCATTTTCTCCAATAAACGGTATTCCTCTTAAAGAAAGATTAAGTCCACATAGAAGTTCTAAAACCTTTTTTTTATATTTGCCCGAATAATTGGCATTATCACCAGCCAAACTGTTTGCTAGAAAATCTAATTCGTTCTGCCAAGTATCAAGTCTCTTTATCCTTTCAGATAATTTAATTTTAGATAGACGCTTATCTCTCTTAATATCCAAATTATTGTGGTTGGGATATGCCACAGCATCAATCTCACTTTTAGTTTCATCACAAAAGTCCTGTACTTCTGCAGGATCAGATAGTACAATCTCTCCGACTATAAATGTCTTATACTTAGACCACACCTCATTATTTAATCGTCTCAAAATATCATGGCATCCTTCGGTATTGACATAATACTCCTTCCCGATCACATCAATATGGCGTTTTCCGTTATCAAAAGCATTCTTATAAAGAGTATTAATTAAATCGCATCTGAATCCCGCAACGCCTTTATCTAGCCAAAACCTCATTACCTCAGCCATCTCATCAAATAATTCGGGATTATTCCAGTTTAGAGCAGGGCAATCTTCATTAAGCAGATGCAAATAATATTCACCGGAAGAGGTCTTCGTCCAAGCACTACCACCTAAAAGAGAACTCCAATTATTAGGGCGTTTTCTACTATCAGGCATTGAAAAACAATAATATTCTTTGTATTTTATATCACCCGCAAGAGCTTTTTTAAACCATTCATGTTCTGAAGATGTATAAGCCAAAGAGAACTTCATAATAATCTTAATGCCTAGCCTCTTTGCTTTGCTAATAAGACGTTCCATATCCTCCATTGTACCGTACTTAGGATTAATACTCTTGAAATCAGAGTCTTGATAGATAGAATCAAGCATTATGGCATCCATGGCAAGATTCTTAATATATTGTAGCTTAGAAATAATACCTAAAACATCTCCTACGCTATCTTCATTACTATCGCAATAAGTGCGCGGATTTATCTGATAGACTATTGCATTTTTCCACCATTTTTTTGTACTAGCGCCAGCCATAACTACCCCCATAATTACAGTCTCGATATTTTTATAATAAAATACTGCACATCATTTTTCAACAATTTCTTCACACTTTAGTCACAATAAAGAGTATTGCTTTATAGGAATTACTGAGTAATTCCCTACTAAAGCAAAAATAGCGGCAGGCAAAAGCCTACCGCTATGATATATATTTGTTATTTGGTCAGCAACATCATAATCTTGTTTGATCTTGCTACAAACTCTGTCATTGCCTCAGGTGCTAATGGTGCGTTTGCTATCTTAGCCAAATCGTATAGCTGTGCAGCAAATGTAGGAACATTTTCAGATTCCTTATTATTTAAGATATACTGTACCAAATCATTATTTGCATTCAGTACAAGTGTCTCAGAAGCTGAACCAAACATGTTCATGTCCATGCCACCCATAGCATACATCTTCATCATATCCTGCATACGACGACTTTCTTCTGAAACTGTAAGCATAGATGAAAGATCCTTGTTCTTGAACTTCTCTACCTTAACCTCAAGACCTTCGTTATTCAGTGCTTTTCTAAATATCTCAGTAAGTGTATCAGTCTCTGCCTTTAACTCATCCTCTGAAGTCTCTTCAACCATAGAGTCTGTGACATCCGCATCGATACGGCAGAACTTATAATTTTCATTTCTCTGCTCAAGCTGAGTAATAAACGAAGTATCAATAGCATGGTCAAGAATAACCGCATTCATCCCCTGCTCTTTAAACATATTGATGTACTGTCCTTGTTGTTGAAGATCAGTAACATAGTAGACAGTCTTTCTCTTGTCCTCAGGCTCTTTATCTTCACTTGCTGTAGGATTGTCTTCAACCACCTCTGCTTCAACTTTCTCTCCGTTTTCATCAGTAGCTTCTTCTTTTTCTTCTTTAACCAGAAGTTCAGGCAGGGTAATATACTTATCATTGATGTCCTTGAAAAGAATATAATCATTCATCTTGTCACAGAACTTATTGTCTTTTAAGCAGCCAAACTTGATAAATGGAGCAATGTCATCCCAGTATTTCTCGTATGACTCCTTCTCAGTCTTGCACATGCCTGTCAGTTTATCTGCGACCTTCTTAGTAATATACTCTGATATCTTGGTTACAAATCCATCATTCTGTAAAGCTGAACGAGATACATTAAGTGGTAAATCAGGACAATCGATAACACCCTTAAGTAACATCAAAAACTCTGGAATAACTTCTTTGATATTATCTGCGATAAATACCTGGTTATTGTATAACTTGATAGTGCCTTCAATTGAATCGTACTCAGTATTAATCTTAGGGAAATATAAAATTCCCTTAAGGTTAAATGGATAATCCATGTTTAAATGAATCCAGAACAACGGCTCCTTATAGTCATGGAACACATCGCGATAAAATGCCTTATAATCTTCCTCTGTGCACTCAGAAGGATTCTTAGTCCAAAGAGGATTAGTCTCATTGAGTGGTACAGGGCGCTTAACAATTTTAAGCTTGTCCTTTGCAGGGGAAACTTCTACTTGCTCCTTAGTACCATCTTCATTTTCTTTCTCTTCGTATTTGGCTTCTTCGTGAATCTCCTCAATAACCTTATCTGTGTCACGCTTGTCTGCTACATCTATAGTCTCATACTCCTCAGGAGCATCTTTCTTTGAAAGATATATCTCTGTAGGCATAAAAGAGCAATACTTTTCAATGACCTCACGTGCCCTGTATTCATTGGCAAACTCGAGACAATCTTCATTCAAGAATAGAGTAATCTTAGTACCTACCTGATCCCAATCACCATCACTCATCTCAAACTCAGTACCACCATCACACTCCCAGTGTACTGCAGTAGCGCCATCCTTATATGAAAGAGTATCGATGTGAACCTCATCTGCCACCATAAATGCTGAATAGAATCCCAAACCAAAGTGACCAATAATCTGATCACTGTCAGCCTTGTCCTTGTACTTCTCCAAGAAATCAGTAGCTCCGGAAAAAGCAATCTGATTGATATACTCATCTACTTCATCAGCAGTCATACCAAGACCATTATCAATAAATGTAAGGGTCTTATCTTCGGGACTGACTATAACCTGCATCTTAGCCTTGTAATCAAGGGGTAGAGAATACTCACCCATCATGTCTAACTTTTTTAACTTTGTGATAGCATCACATCCATTAGAGATAAGCTCTCTATAAAAAATATCATGATCACTATACAACCACTTTTTAATTACCGGAAAAATATTTTCACTTGTAATTGATAAACTTCCTTTTTTGTTTCCCATAATTTTATCACTCCTTTGCGCCATCTATATGGCAATCATATAATTATCATATACGCTTCAGAAAATATGATAATACTGTGAAAACGCAAAGTCAATAAAAATTTAGCACTCATCTTAAATGAGTGCTAATAATCATAATATTTATGTACTTTCTCTTTTTACTAATGTAACCGGAAGCAAAGTGCGTTTTGGAACAGTCTTGCCTTCTGAAGCATCTATAACCATATCCACCGCAGCTTCTGCCATCTCTTTTATAGGTTGATGAATTGTTGAAATAGGTGGATCCGTAATCTGTGATATCATCACATCATCAAATCCAACTATTTTCAAATCATCAGGAACTCTTTTCCCAATCTTTGCACAGACCTGAAGTACCTGTGCGGCGATTAAATCCGAACTTGCAAATACCCCGTCTATCTCGTCGTCTAGTCCTATAGCGCTCTCTAAAAGCTCGTGGTAATCCAAGCTATTATACTGCCCTAAGCTGGTAGACACTATCTTGTAGAAGACATCATTTTGCTTACAAACATCTTCAAATCCCAGTGCTCTCGCATCTGCAGGCATGGCATTTTCACTAACACCACTAACCATCAATAATCTCTTGCAGCCTCTCTCTATAAGATGCTTTGCTGCTAATTCTCCACCCTGTCTGTTGTCACATTCTACGGCCGCAGTTCCGTTTTCGATGTAACGTTCAACAGTAACAAGTGCTATATTACTATCCGTAAATTCCTGTACAGCAACGCTTGCTGAGAATAATATAATTCCCGCCACTCTATTGCTTGTACACATATCGAGATATTCTTTTTCCTTATCTCTCCCCTTGGTGTTGCAGAGGATAATTTTGTACCCTCTCTTGCTTGCCGCATTTTCGATGTTGCTTATCATTTCTGTAAAATATGGATGACGAATATGCGGCACTAAAACACCTATTGTCTTTGTTGTTTTTTTTGATAGAGACCTGGCAACTTCATTCGGTTGATAATTGAGCTTTTCCATTGCGGCATATACCTTAGTACGAGTCTCCTCGCTGATATAACCTCTGTTATTCAAAACTCTTGAAACTGTAGTGACAGCCAGTCCGCATTCTGCTGCCACGTCTTTCAAAGTCGCCATAGCCTCCTCCTTTATTATTAATTCTATTCAGCTCCCTTATTCGCAAAATCACTGCTTTGCAGTTTTTCTTTTGCTCATAAGGGTATCTCACCAAATGAATCAATAAATGATTATGAAAATAATTTTTCAAATCATAAATTGATTCACTTGGCTCTGAATAGAATTATTTAACAGCGCCGGCTGTAATACCCTCTACAATGTATCTCTGTAAGAATAAATACAGCAATAAGATAGGCAACATAGCAAGCAATAATGCTGCCATAATCAAGCCTGTATCTGTAGAAAACTGCCCATAGAATACCTTCGTTGCAATAGGAATCGTATATAATTCCTTACGGCCAAGCACAAGTGAAGGAAGCAAATAATCATTCCAAAATGCCATCGCATCAATGATAGCCACTGTAGCAATTGTAGGCTTCAAGATCGGAAATACGATTTGTGAAAAAATTTGCCACTTATTACATCCATCAATTGTAGCTGCCTCTTCCAAAGAAATAGGTACATTAGTGTGAATACTTCCATGAAACATGAAAGTTGCCATAGAAAGTGAAAAACCTATATGCATAAATATTAATGTGATTCTATGATTTAAAATACCAAAAATTCCACCATATAACGAAACAAGAGGTACCATGAGCACTTGGAATGGAATAACCATTGATGCAATCATAAGTACAAATAAAATCTTGTTTGCCTTCCAATTATTTCTAACAATAAGATAAGCTGTCATTGATGAAAGAATGATTGTTCCTATTGTTGAAAGAATTGTAATAAACAGTGAGTTTCCAAATACTTTAAAGAAATTCATTTTCTTAATAGCATTTGGGAAGTTTTCAAGTGTAAATCCATGCTTGCCAATAAGAGCAAGAGGATTTGCAGTAATATCAGCCTTAACCTTGAAAACATTGATAATAACCATTATGAAAGGGAATACGAATGCAATAAATAATAACGTAAGTACGATAATCATAATGGCATGTTTGATTTTTTTATTACGAGCTGCTTTTTCATTTTCCATTATGCCTGCACCTCCCCTTTCTTACCAACGTAAACTTGAATTCCACCGATTACTGCACAGATAACAAATAGGATTAAAGCCTCTGCCTGTCCTGTACCATAGTTTTTGTTAACAAATGCCTGATTGTATACGTGCATAGCTGCAAGAGCTGAGCTACCGTACGGGTCACCATTAGTCAATGAAAGGTTTACATCGTATACCATGAAGCATCTAGTGATTGTAAGGAACAAGCACTGTACAAATGACGCTGTCATAAGTGGAATTGATATGTGAATGATTGACTGTGTTCCTGTACAGCCATCAATTTTAGCCGCCTCAATAACATCTTCTGAAACACTCATAAAGCCTGCAACATAGATAAGCATCATATAGCCTGCATATTGCCATACAGAAACTATAATAAGTGCTGCTATCGCCCCATTTTCTGTTGCAAGAAGTGACTTAGCATTGCCGGATGAAATAAAGCTTCCCAATGCCACAAAAGCTTTATTAAAAACAAATTTCCAAACGTAACCAAGTACGATACCACCAATTAAGTTTGGTACGAAGAAACCTGCTCTGAAAAAATTCTGCCCCTTGATTCCGCTTGTTACCATATATGCAATGATAAAAGCTACAGCATTTACAAGAATAACCGCAATTGCTGAATAAATAAATGTACGACCAAGCGAAACCCAATAACCTGAATCCGCAAATGCGTTAACGTAATTTTGAATACCCACAAATGGTTTGTTACGGGAAACACCATCCCAACTGGTAAGTGTTAAGTATAAACCATAAATGAAAGGTATGATTACCACGCAGGCAAATATAACCGTAGATACACCTGCAAAAAGCAAATACTGCTTTATTTTATAGCTCATTGTATTTGTTTTCATAATTCTATCCCTTTCAAAAAAAGTGGGGCCTTGGAGACCAAGGCCCCTTATCTACTAATAGTAAGCTCGTCCATTATGATTGACTTTGCTTTTTTACTTGCCTAAAGGCTTCGTAAAAAATATAACTTTTAGTGTTCGATCGGTGTCGCTGTCTTGAAATATTCTTCTACAGCTGTAACCAATTCGTCTCTTGTCATAGCCTCATCCAAATACTTCTGCATGATTTCCTGACCAACAACTGTCATGTGATCATCTGGTAAGTAGTTGTAGTTAGGAATAAGGTTTCCTGCATCTGAATAAGACTTAACAGATAATGAAAGTGGGTCAAGTGCTGAAGCATCGATGTTGTCAAACGCTGGAACAAGTGCGCACTTCTCTGTAAGGAAAGCATTTCCTTCAGAATCACTTACTAACCAATTAAGGAAATCAAGTGCTGCCTGTCTCTGCTCTTCGCTTGTAGAATCTGAGCTATCTACGAAGAAGTACTTAGAACCACCACCAACAAGCTTTGTATTTGTGTCATCAGATGTGTTCTCAGGTACTGGCATAATACCCATATTCTCTGTGTAATCATACTGGTTGATTACTGACCAATCCCAGTTACCACCAAACATGAATGCAATCTGTCCTTCAGCAAGCATCATTGAAGTCTCTTCACGGTCAGCATTTGCTGCAGAACCCTTAGCATAGTTGTAAGCGATTAATGTATCGAATGTATCCATAAGTTCATTGAACTTTTCATTGCTTCCAAGATCAGCTTCACCAGCTAATAATGAATTAACGAATGCATCCGGATCATCCTGCTGTTCATATACTTCTGCGAAGTAATGTGCTCCAAGTGACCAGTACTCAGAAAGGACACCAACTGGAGTCTCCATTCCGCCTGCCTTAAGCTCATCTAAAAGAGCCTGGAAATCATCAAGTGTTGCAACTGATGATGGATCAAATGTCTCGCCTGTAATTGCTTCAATTGCATCTGCGTTGTAGATAATACCTCTTGCCTCTACACAAACTGGGAAACCAGCAAGCTTACCGTTTACTGTGATACCAAGTGTTGTGTGGCTAGCCCAGTCTTCATTTGAAAGATCATATGCATAGTCATCAGCAAGTGAATAAATATCTTTTGCATCAACCATAGTAAGTGTATATGGATCGTTAGATGCATACTTTGTAGCAACCTGTGATGCTACTGTAGTATCAGTGTCGGCATTGTACACTTCAACGTGTACTCCTGTAGCCTCCTCATACTCTTCAGCCATCTCTTCGAATTGAGTCTGAATCTCAGTCTTTGAATTAAGAACTGTGATTGAAACCCCAGAACCTGATGCACTACTGCCTGAACCATCAGACGAACTTGAGCCACATGCTACAAGCGAAGCAGACATGGCAGCTACCACCAACAGTGATAAAAACTTCTTCTTCATTACAATTAACCCTCCTTCATAGGTTGTGTGTTGTTTATGAAGAAATAATAGCATCGAGCCTGACATGTGTCAATCGGTTGACATATATTTTTGCCCTAAAAATATGCTTTTTGTTATAATATGTCAATTCCTATTTATATTTTTTGTGCATAGTGCCTAATCAATAACCTACAACCTCATAATAATGTATGTCATACGATTATCACATATAAAATAAAATTCGCCGTTATAGGAATTACAAAGTAATTTCCTATAACGTAAAAAAAGAGCTGTATCGTATATGCGATACAGCTCTGCGCTACGACAATATAAATATAAAAAAACAAATCTTATAAATCTACAGAACCAACACGATCCTTATTTGCTACATAATAAATCTTGCGCTCTTCTGGTTTGATGTAGATGCTAATCTCCTCAAGAGTCTCCTTCTTGTAGTCCTTCTTGAACTGAGCCTGTGCCTTCTTTAAGCACTCAGCCTCTGTAAACTCACGATCCTGATACTGAACTACTGCTGTAGTAGCAACAGCCTTCTTAGCCTTTGCTACTGCCTTCTTAGCTGTCTTAGTAGCTGTCTTCTTAGCTGCTGTAGCTTTCTTCTCTGCTGTTGACTTAACAGCTGTAGCTTTTTTCTCTGCTGTCGCCTTAGCTGCTGTAGCTTCCTTCTTTGCTGTTGCAGCCTCTTTCTTTACTTCTTCAACTGCCTTCTTTGTAGCCTCACTAGCACTAGCTGCTGCAGCTTTTACAGTTGAAGCTGCAGACGCTGCAGACTTCTTAACGTCGCCAACTGTAACCTTTGCATTTGTAACCATTTTTTCACCCTCCTATTTGAGCATAAATAATTTGTTTTTTCATTTAAAACATATTATAGTCATTCTTTGTCTTAAAAGCTAGTCTATTGGCGCATTTTTCTACCAAATCACTAATAATTTTTAAATATATTTTCCTTTTTACAACAAAATGACATCAATATAAAACTATTTAATCATTTTTCATTCAAATCACTATACTACAAAAATGTCTATTACTTTGCACTCAAAGACTCAAAAAAAGTGTAGCTGGTAAGCTCAGAAATGTCTTCCGGAAAAGTAATCGTATTCCACAATTTGGAATTCATATCTGAAAAATATCTCTCTTCCAAATCAGTGACAATATCTTCTAATACCTGTTTACGTCTATTCTCAATAATAACTTCTTTATTGGCCTCAGACAGTTCCTCATCATATTTGTTTAGACACTGAAAAAAATAATATCCTCCGTCTGCTGGAATAGCTTCGGACACCTCATCCGTATCAAGATTAAAGACCACCTCATCAATATTCTCAGCGTATTCTCCGCGACCAAAAGTCACCTGATAAGAATCTAATTCTGTGTATGTGGATGCCAATCTCTCAAATGTGTAACCATAATCAATCATATCTTGAATCGTAGCTGCCTCACTTTCTTCGGAGACAAACAAAACAAAAGCCTCCATCACCCGAGCCTCATCCTCAGATACTTCCTCGTCAACAGAATCCATGAGTTCATCATAAACTTTCAATGCCAAAGCATATCTTTCATACATTTTTTTGAGGCTCTTTTTTGTTGCTCCTGTAAATGATAACTCGGTGGAATTTAATGATTCATAATATTGTTTTGCAGCATTCTCACATGCTTTGACCTCTTCATCAGAAAGTTCGATTTCATTTTCCTTAGCATATAGATTCAACACATACACCCTCGTCAAATGTTCAAGTGTCAGATCTTTTATAGAGTCAGTCATAGTCTGAGTATCAAAATCCTCAGTCCAAAGATTAACACCATCCACCGAACCATAAATGTTTTTTTCATTTAAAAGATAAACAAGTGCCTCCTTTTTCGAACATTTCAAATCTCCGATTTTAAATACTGTACTATGCCCACAGGAAGTATCAAAATATACCGTCTTATCTCCAATAGTGCATCCTGTCGAACCCAGGACTAAAAAAACTGCAAGCAAACAAGCACAAATTCTATTTATGTATTTCATGACTATCCCTCTACTATCAGATATCTTCCATCACCAATAGGAAAAACTTCCTCGGCAGCAAGGATTTCTTCTTCCGACATCCCCGTTGTATCTAAGGAATCCTGAAGATATTCCAATACCTCTTTTTTATTTTTGCATACTATAGCACATACGTCTTCCAAAAATTCTTCGGCCTCTTCATCATTTTCCGCTACCTTTTCAGGAAACAATTGTAATTGTTTTTCTAAAAATATTTTTACTACCTTATTATCGTACATACGAATTACCCCTTGACTGTTTTTTCAAAAGCAAATGAATATAGTAACATTTCTTTTACCGGCAAATTATATGCTTTTTCAATAGCAGATTTGTATAGTTCCAACTGCTTTTTATATCTTAGCATTAAATCATTCTCGGAGTCTACTCTATCTGTCTTATAATCCAGTAGAACTATTCCGTCTTCTTCCTTAAAAAATACATCTATGATGCCCTGGACCAAAATCATCTCATCCGAAGAATCTTCATCATTAAAAAGTGTCTTGCCGCTGCTTCCAAAAACAAAAGGTTTTTCTTTGAACAGTTCCCCTCTTTGTGCTGCTTTTGACATCCGCGTAGCTATATCATCCGACATAAATGCCTTTAGTTTTTTGATATTAATTCTTTTAAGTTCATCCTCAGAAAGCATATGTGTCTTAGTCATATATGTTAACTGTTCATCAAATGACTCCTTAAAATTATCCAAAGAAAAGTCAAAGCATTCCATAAAACGATGCATGGCAGTACCATATAGTGCCCCTGCAGGAACAGAAGTACTCTTGTCCTCTTCACTTGTGACAGAAGCCCTGATAAAATCAGGCACATAAGTCTCCTCACTAGTATCAATAAAAGCAGGTGCTGCATCTGCGTTAAACTGAAACACCTTTTCCATTGCCTGATGTTTTATCTCCGACACTGAATATTTACTTTTATACCTACTATCTGCCAAAAAATTATACTCAAATGATATGGCATTTACGATAGGATTATCATCCTTACATTCACTTTCTGAAATCAACTTCTCAAGCTGCCTTTTTGCCTCCTCTTTTATTACCGCTTTTTTTATCTCATACACAAACAAATCCTGGGGACTCATTATTGTTTTATTAACAGCAACACCGGAAGCATTAAGTCCGCGAATAATAAGTTCTATTGCAGAACCGGCTCTTTCCCTTGTCATATAATCAAGATATCTGCCACTTGCAGTATACCCATCAACAATTTCCGCCACCGATTTTTTTGCGGTAGGTTTTATTGCAGCCGTGAGTATCAGCTTGTCTATAGGTCTGGTGAGTGCCACATAATACTTTCTGAAAAATTCTCCCTTTGCCTCAGCATTTATTTTTGATCTCACTATACTGTAAAAAGGAGTTTTTCTGCTAATGCGGGTGTCAGGATTTTTATAATTCATGGCGATTCCGAGTTTGCTATCATAGCAAAAATCACCCCCTTCATCCTTAGAACCCTTGCCACAACCACATACGAATACAACAGGAAATTCCAGTCCTTTACTTTTATGTATAGTCATTATTTTGACAGCGTCATCATTTTCACCCACCGTCTTTGCAAGACCTATATCTTCATCATATGTTTTTAAGCCTTCTATATAGCTTACAAATCTGGATAATCCCTTAAAGCTCGTACTTTCAAAAGCTACCGCTTCATCCACCAGTTTTTCCAAATTAGCTGTAGCCATCTTGCCTAAAGGTAAAGCCGAAACATATAGCCCATATCCCGTTTCATCCAGAAGCATTTCTATTATTTCATGAATAGGCGTATCTACAGCAAGCTGTCTAAATCTATTTAAAGTATCCAAAAAATAACAAATATCATCACTTTTATTTTCGGTGTTGTATTGCATCAGGCAACTGTATAATGAACCATCACCGTCAAAAGCACGGATCTGAGCCAACCGGTTTGAGGAAAATCCAAACATAGGAGAATGCAAAGCAGCGGCAAGCGGAATATCATTATAGGGATTATCGATGACCGTAAGCATTGCTAATACATTTTCTATTTCTTCCTGGTCAAAAAATCCTGTTTCTTCCGCCACATATGCAGCTATTCCTTTATCTTTTAACACAGCTACATATTTTTCAGCATGCCCCTTTACCGCGGACATAAGTATAACAATATCGGATAATTTCATAGGTCTAAGGCCTCTGCCCTCATCCTGCTTTACACTCACCATAAAATCAGCCTGCTGCAACTCCTTTATACGCTTTGCCACCGCAAAGGCTTCGAGGCTGTCCCCGTCATCTATATCCATCTCCTCCATGGCGTCTTTGTCCTGATTAACAATAATAATCTCAGACTCATAATCTGCAGCGTTTCCCTTAAAAGTAGAATCACCTACTTTTAATGCCGCCTTTTCATCGTAGATAACGCCACCCATATCCGCCTGCATGATAGGTCGAAATACATGATTGCAAAAATTCAGTACTTCCCCGCGGCTTCTAAAATTATAATCCAAGTCAATTCTGATAGAATCAGAACTTTCATCCATAGGATAACTGTATAACTTATCTATGAAAAGCTTTGGGCTGGCCTGTCTGAAGGCATAGATAGATTGTTTTACATCTCCTACAGTAAAATAATTATTACCCGAACTGATAGCTGTAAGTATCATCTCCTGAAGCTCATTGGAATCCTGATATTCGTCCACCATGACTTCCTTAAAATGAGCAGCCAATTCTATAGCGGTCTGTCTTGGCTCATGCTCCTTAGAATCTTTGTTTCTTAATATCTCAAGGGCCATGTGCTCCACATCATTAAAATCAAAAATATTCTTTTTATTCTTTGCTTCATATAAAGCACTACTATATTCTTTTGTAAATCTAATCAGAGCTGTAGCCTGTCTCTTGACATACATCAGAGTATCAAACAAGTCATCTATGCTCTCTTTAAAATACTCTTCTTTGTATTTTAAAACTATTTCTTTGTACAGGGCACGAAGGTTCTTAGCCTTATCTAATTCATTTTCCTTTAAACAAGTGCCGCTGCTGCTAAATCTCTCTGCATAAAAACCACCATAAGCCGCTACCTTATCTGTATAACTTTTAGCATCTAATATTCCATTAAGCATAGCTAACTCAGAAGAAAAAATAGTCTTATCCTTGGATGTACAGTCAGTGGTATATAAATTACAAATTCCTTCTAATCTGTCACATAGTTCTGCTATAACCTTATCGGTATCGGCACATATCTCTTTTATAAAATCAGCGTTTCTTAAATCCTCAGCAGAAGAAATATCGTATAAACGAAGTGCATCGTCATACCATTCCTGAGGCCACGGAAAACTGCTTGCCTTGTCATGCAGATCAAACACCATCTTCTTGAGGGTGTCAGTTTTCCTACCGGAGATATAAGCATCTGCCAGTAGGCGAAAGTCCTCATCATCAGACTCTAAATACTCAGACAGCAAATCTCCAAATACCTCATCGGAAAGCATCTTAAGCTCCCCTGTAGTACCTATCCGAAAATTGGGGTCCCTGTCAATTTCATAGAAATAATTTTTTACAATCCAGCTACAAAAACTATCTATGGTGCGTATATGGGCACTATGAATAAGGGTAGCCTGTGCTCGAACATGAGAATCCCCGCTCCTTTTAACTACCGCCTGATCTATAGCCTGTCGGATGCGTTCTTTCATCTCTGCTGCCGCCGCGGTAGTAAATGTCACTACTAATATTCTGTCTACATCCACTCCATTTGACTCATCTAAAATCTCAGAAATAATTCTCTGCACCAAAACAAAGGTCTTTCCACTACCTGCCGCTGCGCTGACAAGCATGTTTTTCCCTCGTAAATCTCTTACCTGTGTTTGTTCTTTAGTCAGCGCCACCGTCTTTTACTCCTTCGTTGTTCATTGCCTCTTTCATCATTTCAATAATCTCTTCTTTTTTACCTAGTTTTTTAAAATTTTTAATTGAAAATCCTTCTTTATTCTCATCAAAATGACATATACTCTTATATCCGCAATATCTGCAGGCATCGATGTTACCAAGTCTCGCCGGTGTACAATCAAAGTCTCCCGCAATTATATGTTTAGCTGTATCAGCGGCTGAATAAAATGCATAGTCCAAAACAGTCTTCAAAGATTCTCTATCCACCGCGTTAGTGTACGAATCTATGTCGCCATTTTGTTTTATACCATACGGGACTACAGATGATTTTCTAGGTGCACCATCATCCAAAGAAACGGTTGCATCATTGGCCACTAAGTCCTCTGCCTCAGAAGATAAAAGCCCTTCCATTCTGTTAAGCTTAAGTCTTTCTTCCACAAAAGCATCTCCTACATCATCTGCCTGAAGATATTTGTTGGCCATTTCATAGTAAAGCATAGCAGATGGGTGCATGGCAGTTTGTGGATATTTATCTTGCAGTTTTTTTAAAACGACACCCATGTAGATAGGCAACTGCATAGAAAGGCCATAATAGCATTCCTCCAAGTCAAGTTTGTGTCCGCTGGACTTATAATCTATTATACGAACCGCCCTGTCATCAGACTCAGTCAAATCTATCCTGTCTACCTTGCCATGAAGGTGAGCCACCACTTCGTCACTCTCATTATCCATAATGTCTGCCGTTATTTTTTCTTCAAAAAAAGCCGGCTCAAATTCTCCTCTCGATATCTGTGCGGTGATGACACCCACAGTATACTTAAGCGTATTTTTCATAGTCTCAACTATGTATTTTTGTGTAGAGTCTTCAAGGGTGGCTACTTTTGCCATAGATTCAAAAGTCTGAGCTATCGCCATGTCTATATATGACTCCTGCTCTTCCTTTGTGATATTTTTCCATTTTTTGTTATCAGCTTTCAAACTGTCCGAATAGCGCTGAATAGCCTCATGATAAAAATTGCCCATATCCATACTTGAAAGTTCAAATTTTTCACGCTCCTTCAGCTTCATGACATAGGTCAAAAAATATTTGTAGGCACATTCATTGTACTCTTCAAATTTGGAAACAGAACCGGTAACCGTCTCATCCTCATTGAACGCCTCATTGACAGCGAGCATAATATCTTTGGAAACAGACTCAGCTTCATGTATGTAAAAAATAGCATTGATAATCGACTGAAAATCTATATCATCATCCTTAAGTGCCCAGCTTACTAAATCATATAATACTTCTTTCTCCTCAGAAGAAAGCCCGTCTACACTGTCAGAGGCCGCTTTATTCAAAAGTTCTATCATAAGATTTGTTGCACTTTTTTTAGAAAGGACTCTGTCTCCTATGTCAAAAGCCTCTATCTCCTTCAGCTTTACATCAGAAAACATGCCCGTTATCAACTCCACCAGATAAGAGGGACTAACAGCCTTACCAGCGCTATCAACTCTTGGCATGGTAATATACAGACTCTTATTTGGTTTTGTCAGCATGAGATACAGATAAAACCTCTGACGAAAAGATTTTTGCCTATCGGATGGTGCAAGTTCAAATCCCAAATCAAGCAACTGTTCACGCTCTAATTGTGATAGAATGCCTCCATTTTCCACTTTTTTGGGAATAGCATCATCAGATGCGCCAAGACAAAACAGTACTTTTATATTGGAAAGTCTGGTACGCTCTATATCTCCCAAAATGACACTATCATTGGCAGGCGGAATAACGCCTATGGAAGCCTGGGACAATCCGGCATCATAAATATCATGAAACTCTCGCAAATCCATTAATTCATCATCTAAAATAGAAACCATCTTGTCTAAAATATCCATGATAACCGGATAAATCTGACTATATTCTTTTGCTTTTACTGCCAGCCCCTTTTCATCGTAACTTTTTCCCCTAGCCAAAATCTTATGTTCCATATCAAAAGAAACTATAAAATTATAAAGTGCTGTGGCAATATTTCTCACCGTATCTTTCTTTTTAATATTTTTGTCAAATATCTCAAAGGCCCCAATAAACCTGCTTCTAATATCGTTTACCTTGAGAAGATCTTCATCTTTTGAAAAACTGTTTGAGCGAATAGCAAATGGATGAAAATATTTTTTCTTGCCTCTTATGCCGGTAGCCATAACATAATTTTCCAAATAATCTATCTCATCATCTGAGAGGTCACTTAGCCCGGTTCTTAAAAATCTAAATACATCTTCCTGTCGAAAATCTCTGTCAAAAATATCAAAAAGCGAGTCTATTGCCTCTGACATGGGATGAAACAAAATCTCTGTTTTGGCATCTATGAAATAGGGTATTTTATAATCGCTCCATATGCTGTGAAGTAAATAGCGATAGTTCTCCATATTAGGTGCCACTACCGCAATATCTTTGTATTGCATTCCATCTCTCACCAGGCGATTGATATTGATAGCTACATATTTAAGCTCATCTCTGGCATTTTTTAGGCTAGTCAAATGAATAGATTCATAAGCCCCTTTCTCAGCAAATACATTCTTTTTATCTCTAAAAATATTTTGCTCCAAAAAAGTGAGTGCAGGATTACAAGAAAGCCAGCCTTGTTCGTTTGATATATGAATAGGTGAATTGATTTTACAGGAGGTCTTTTCAGCTATTTTTGCCATGCGTCTAGCAAATTCTGATGACATGGCAAACAATTCATCATCAGCAGTCTTTGTAAAAAGCGGCGTATCGGCATCTGCCGTGATAGTCACTGCTACCTCATCGCATATACGAAGCATATGCTCTACCAACTGATACTGTATGGGTGTAAACCCAGTAAATCCATCCAACACCACCGTAGAACCTACTATAATATTTGAGTCATCAAGTATTTCATCTAGCGCAGATAATACGGATTCTGTAGTAACATATCTACCCTGAATAAAATCCAGAAAAGCCTCATAAATCACAAGCAAGTCTGATGTCTTTCTCTTGAAACTTTCAGACATGGCGTCACTTGATATCATCTCCCTTAACTTATCAGGAGTAATATTGTACTGAGTCAATTCTGAAATCAATGACTTGACCTGAGTGATATAGCTTATTTTTGTAATGTTTTTTTTGAGAGTTTTTATATCATCTATTTTATTATCTACGAGTTTTCTAATAACCAGTGACTTACCGGTATCATCCAATATGTCATGAACAACCGCTCCCGTCTCTTCAAACACTCGATATGCCAATCTGTTAAAAGAAAGTACGTCTATATTCATAATGCAATTATTTGGATGCATCGATACCAACAATCTCTGGGTAGCCATAGTGTATTGCTCCGGAACGATTACCAGAAAATTCTTCTCAGGCTCAGACATCGCCTCATTAATTATGCGTTTATAAATATAAGTGGATTTACCACATCCTGAACTTCCAACGATAAGTGATAGTGACATAATTACTCCTTAGTAAAATAATGCCCCTCCCAATATATTAGGAAGGGGCCAAATAATTTTTATTATTGCGGGAACATACCTCGCAGCATCGTCGCCATGGAACCGGTTCGAGATCGCTTGTAGGGTTTGCCTTTTAAATAAAGCTCCTGAACAGTGATAGTCTTAAGCTCATCCACAGGTATCTCAAAAGGATTCTTGTCAAGAACTACCATATCGCAGCTCTTTCCCATTTCCAATGTACCTCTCTCTTTTTCATCAAAACAAGAAAAGACACCATTATAAGTAGCCATTCTCAATGCATCATATACTGACACAGACTCATTATTATTGACGTTGTTACAAGCGTCATGTATCCACATAATAGGATTGGGATCTGATGCCGGCGCATCGGAATTGAAGCATAATCTGATGCCCATATCGTTAATCGTCTTAAGTGGATTGATGCCTTTTGCCCTGTTTTTAGAAAGAATATCACTAATGTATTTACTTATACCATCCAAATGATACAACAACGAAGGCTGTACAGATATCATTATATTGTATTTTTCGCATACCTTGAGAGCCTTTGCTGAAGGTAATGATGCGTGCAAAATAATATGCCTGTGGTCATACCGTGGATAATCCTCAAGCGCCATTGCAATAGCATTTGCCGCCTGTTCAAAAGCTGCATCTCCCACTGCATGGAGTGCAATTTGATAACCTGCTCTATTAGCTTTTATACAAAAATTTTGAACTTCGGAATCATTATAATATGATACCCCTTTATTATTAGTGGTAGCATAATTTTCATTGAGATATGCATCCTGATTGACAAAAGTGCCATCCAGATTACCGTATACAACTCTTGTCATATCCTTTTTGCCAATCTTATCTACATTGATGCACTGATATGCAGGCTTTATCTGCATACCATTATCCAAACCTTTTGACACAGAATGTTCCATGTCAAAATCATAATCACGGACAAACCCCATTCCACTGGCTGAACAGATCAAGCCAATACCTCTGCTTGCCAGGAAATCTGAAGTCTCCACCATATAATCAATGACTTTTTTGGTAGACATACCATGAGTGATAAACTCAGTCGCTGCGAAAAATGCCTCTTGTTTTAGTTCGCCGGTAGTATAATCAAAACCTCTTAAATTAACCGCTTTTGATTTGATAGCATCAAGAAAAGCACTATTGGCGACACCTGAATGGGCATCATGCTTGATGATAAATGCCGGCTTATCGGGACATGCCGCATCCAACTGCTCTCTAAGAATCAAATGCCCCTCAGTAACAGCAAATTCGGTAGCCCCGAAACCAACAACTATATTGTCTCTGGTATTAGCAGCGTATTCTTTTAATTGTTCTAATATCTTAGCATTGGAATCTAAGTCATTAATAGGATACATCTGATGCAGCATTGCAAATCCTGAATAGTGCATATGTGTATCTGCAAATGCCGGCACTAAAACATGATTACCAAGCTCTATCGGCGGAACCACTTCATATTGTGTAGGTAAAGTTTCTCCTATATACGCGATGCGTCCCTCGCGTTCCACCAAGTATTTTGCAACTGTATTATTGTCATCTAAAGTAAGAACAGTGCCATGAAATACCTGCATCTAACCCCTCCAACAGTCTTAATCTTCTTCCAGATTAAACATCTTTTTTAATGGTCTGTATATATGTCTAGGGATACCATCCACCATAATTGGTGAAACGTCCCCCTGAATCAAAGGTCTGGCGTATGTAACAAAAGCATCAGTCACATATGTACCGTCATGAGTTATCCAGTTTCTAGGGACCAGCTTCTCATCATTGGCAATCTTGTGAACATCCTTAACCTCGGTACCGCACTGATATGGATCATCAGAGTGTCGAATCAGAGTAACCATCTTGCCTGTATCACCCTCGTCTGCAGCAAGCACAGCCGCACCACCTACCTGATATGCCTCTAAGATATCCACACGTGATGCCAGATGTGAACCTGCACGTTGAAGAGTAGATAGCTCTATCGCTCTGGTCTTACAGCCAAGCTCACCTGCAATATAATTACATAGATATGCTGCTGTACCTGTAAGCTGCTTGTGATTGAATGCATCTACAAATTCTACATTGTTGCCAAGCTCACATACATACTTGCCCTCTTTTGTATGAATACCCTCTGAGATACATACAACAACAGATGGCTGCGTCTTTAAAAGCTTTTGCACTCTGTCTTTGAATTTTTCTATGTCGAAAGCTACCTCGGGCAAATAAATCAAATCCGGTCCTTCGCAGTCTTCTCCTTTTGCAAGAATAGATGCCCCTGTAAGCCAACCGGCATTTCTACCCATAATCTCTACAATAGTCACAAGTCCCTTGCTATACTCAAGGCAATAGCTATCACGTATAATCTCTTTGACTGATGTACCAATGTATTTTGCTGCACTTCCGTATCCGGGTGTGTGATCTGTAAGAGCCAGGTCGTTATCAATGGTCTTTGGACATCCAATAAACCTTACTTTTGACCCTGTAAGAATAGCATAATCAGAAAGCTTTTTGATGGTGTCCATGGAATCATTTCCACCAATATAAATTAAGGCTTCGATTTGAAGCTTTTCAAGAATTGAGAAGATTTTCTCGTAAGTCTCCATGTCCTCATGGATCTCCGGCAACTTGAAACGGCAAGATCCCAAATAGGCAGCAGGTGTACGTTTTAAAAGCTCAACATCCAAATCATTCTTTATGTAATCGGAAAGATCAATGTATTGCTCTTCCATAAGTCCCTTGATACCGTGTAGCATACCATATACCTTGCCTGCCCCACGGTCTTTTGCTGTCCTAAATACTCCTGCCAAAGAAGAGTTGATTGCGGCGGTCGGTCCGCCTGATTGTCCCACAATTACGTTTCCAGTCATTACATCTTACCTCCCACTAAAATCTTTCATAATATAATCATCAGAGATACTTAATCATCTCTGGGATCATCACGAAAATGACCTGCGATAATATCGCAGACACACCAAATACTTCCTCCAACAGTAGATGCTATAAAAATCTTAATAGCATTAATAAGTAAAATCCTGGCTGTAAGAGTCCCTCCCGTAAAACTGGTAACTAACCAATATACAGGTCTCACAAACAGAAGATAACCCCCTATATATAGCCCTAACACTGTGCCAAGAATGCTAAACAGCACAGCCATCGCTCTCTTTGCATTCTTTTTCATATAGTCTCTCCAATAGTATTTATATCTAAAATGGTAGCATAAGAAGACCAAAAACGCCACAAAAAATACCATATGAAATAGTTGCTATCAAAAAAGCCATAAGTGCTCCTGCCACTACATCCCTAACAAAGTGTACTCCTCCCACAACTCTGATAATTCCAAGGACTAAGCCAAAAGCCATAAGTACTATACCTATAGGAATATTTACAAGAAAATATGTAAAAGCCACCATAAAAATAGAAAAAACATGTCTACTGGGAAAACTTTTACCTTTTGTATCCTTCTTCAGTGCAGGTACGAATCCGTATACTTCATAGGGTCTTTGCGCACTTGCAATTTTACGAAACAGACTGACAATAATAAAGGATACGCCCGGCACCAGAATACATCTGTACAAAAGAGTACCCCCATCTTTTGAAATATAATGGAAAGCGTATATCAAAAGTAAGGCGTAAAGCAATACCGTAATATAAGTAATGGCCTTGTCCAGCACATTAAGTACCGAAACAAGACCACTATTATTTTTTATCTTATTTGATAATTCTACGTAAGAAATAGTCATTAATTATGCACCCATCAAAACGCATTCTGAAGAGTGTGCTCTCACTGCGTCCTCGAAAAGATGCTCTGCATCAGCAACATCTCTTCCCATGGAAAAAGCCATCTCCTCATATAATTTGCGTCCTGCAACGTTTAAAGTCTTCTCATCGAGAGCCATGACTTTTTTGCCTGACTGGATGCGCTGCCATTTTCTGATAAGAACAGTCTTAACTACACGAGCAAACGCCTCAGGAGTAAACTCAGCCATAACCTCTTTAAATTTTTCCTGCAAGAGTCTGTCGTTGGACTCTGAAATGCACTCTATATCGTCAATGTTTTCAAGAATATTAGTAAATGTAGCCTCATCAGCAACAGGACGAAGTCTCACAGTAGAGCCTGTAACCGGAGTAAATACCTTGGCACCTGCCTTATAAACAGATGACATGCAATAGTAGGTCTTTTTCGAACCCTTGCCCATAAGCTCCATGTCATCAATATCCTCAACCTGACAAACTCCACTTCCCTCATGAACTAAAAAATCGCCTACTTGATATTCCATTTTCCACCATCCTTCTACAACATAAACAACACGTACCTCCACAACTCAATTCTCCCACGACTGGTTATATTATATCACGATTTTATCCTTTCAGACACAAAAAATTCACATTCGTTAATAATTCCCACTAATATCAAAAATTGATACCTCTTTTTTGTTTAATAATGACATATCGTCAGATAATTCTCTTATCAATTGCATTTTTTATTAATAAAAAAATTAGAAATACTATCCTGTCAAAAGAAAAATCCTTATCGCTTGATAAGGATTTAAGCACTCAAATATTAAAATGGCCAGACTGTGAGCCGGGTTATGTCTTTTAAAGTAGTCATCTATCTAGAATCACTGTCGCCAATGATTTCAAGCGTTCAACCTAGCGCTGGCGGGCCGCGTAAGCGCTTCTTAGAACTTGCTCCGGATGGGGTTTACATGGCTCCTGCCGTTACCGTCAGGACGGTGGTCTCTTACACCGCCTTTCCACCCTTACTCATATTACTATGAGCGGTATATTTCTGTTGCACTGTCCTTGGAGTTACCTCCACCAGCCGTTAGCTGGCATCCTTGCCCTATGGAGCCCGGACTTTCCTCTTGACCAAAAGCCAAGCGACTACTCATCTGACCATTATAAGCTATTATAGTATACAACTTCCTCCGATAAATTCACGCACTAAAGAATTATTTGGAATTACCTCAGGCGCCATCGGAATGAAATAATCCAAAAGCTTTATAAGTCTTTTTGCCTCTGCATACATAGGATGCTGAGGCTCAATCGCATAAAGCATAGGATCCACATATAGTTTTAACACAGCCAGCTCATAAATTAAAGCCGTATTAAACATATAATCTGCCTTCTCCTGGAATGGGAAAATATTTTTCTCTTCACCGCGACGAACAGAGTCCCACATGGCTATTGTGTCAGCGGCTGATGTAGCCCTGGTTCGTGCATCTCTGACTATACGTCGTATCAGTCTTCCATCTGCAGTAGACAATGGATTGTGCTCGTCTATGGACAGCTGAGTAAGAGCCGACAAATATATTTTATATTTAGACTCGGAAGGCAATGAGGAACTCATTCTATCGTTGAGCCCATGGATTCCTTCTATGACCAGGATATCATTTTTTCCCAACTGCATATAATGATCGTTGTACTCTCGCTTTCCAATTTTAAAATTGAAAGTAGGCAAAAGTACTCTCTCTCCATTCAGAAGCTTAACCATACAATCGTTAAAATAAGGTATATCCAGTCCTTCTATAGCCTCAAAGTCTATTTCGCCATATTCGTCTATAGGCATCTTGTCTCTGTCCAAATAAAAATCGTCCAGAGGAAGTGGATGAGGTACACACCCTAACGCCCTCAAGTGAGCCGACAGCTTATGTGAAAATGTAGTTTTGCCTGAAGACGACGGCCCTGCCATCATGACAAATTTTATGCCCTTGTCGGCAGCGATGGTAGCTGCCAGTTCGCCTATATTTCTCTCCATTATAGCTTCCTGGGAGAGGACAATATCTTTTATTCTTCCATCGGCAATAGCCTCATTTAAAGCGCCTACCGTGGGCACTCCCATTGTGTGTCCAAACTCAGATGCTGCCTGCTGTACATGAAACAGTTTCATAGGCTTTTTAAATTCAGCCACTTCCCGAGTATCTATTCCCGGCAAACTGCCATCAGGATACATGAGCATAAATCCATTTTCGAATTTGATTAAATCAAAGTATCTTAAATATTTTGTAGATGGAACCATGTACCCATAGAAATAATCAATACACCCATCTAAATCATATACGTTAATATTTGAACTGGTACGATATTTTAAAAGCTGTTCCTTATCCTTCATATTAAAACTGTGGAACATCTCTTTTGCCTGAGTCGTCTTAATGGAATATTTTTTAAGTGGAATATCCTGTTCAACCAAATCCAGCATTACCTTTTTTAACTCAGCAAGATTGTCCTCAGTAATCTCTCCCACGCCTTCAAGGGTACAAAAATCCCCCTGTCCCAATGAGTGTGCCACCCTAAGATATGGATTGGCCGGTAATGGATAGACATCCATAAGCGCCCTCTGTAAGAGAAAAACTACACTACGCCTATAGGCACGCCTGCCATCCTTATCTGCAGTAGTCAAAAACTCCAACGCTGCAACTCCGGAAATAGCCTTATGAAGTTCAGTTAAACTGCCCTTATATCTGGCCAGTACAATATCATCCTTGTACTCAGCCTGATGTTGCTCAGCAATCTCTACAAGTCGTGTACCTTCATCATAAGATTCTTCTCTACCGTTAATGATTACTTTTGCCATAGCAGATTTCCTCCTACAGTAAATTTTCTATTTCGCTTATAATTTGAAGTTCTCTTTTGAGTTCTTCTTGTCTGTTTTTGATAGCATCACTCTTAGGTTGAATCTCTTCCAATCCGCACAAAATCGTGCTGTATTCACTTTTGTTTTTATCTAAGAGTATTTTTAAAAGCTCAGGAACCTTTTTTATAATCACAGGGCCATATGTCAAATCAGCTGCAGAATACGTCGGCCGCTTATTTACATCCTGTTCATAACAAAGTTTTATGATTGGATATATCTTATTTTCTTCCATGGTAAGTTCTTCATCGATAATGACAAACCCCTCATTTTTAAGAAAATCTCTCAACTCAAAGTACTCAGATTGCGGCTCAATAATTAGCGCCTCCACTGATTTTGCTATGGACAAATCATTTTTAATAATACGCTTAATTAAAGCGCCTCCCATTCCGCAAATGCATATCACCTCAGCTTCGCCGGGATGAAGCTCTCTTAGGCCATCAGATAATCTAAAGGATGCCTTATCAGACAATCCCTCCGCCTCTATGTTGTCTTTTGCCCTGTTGAGAGGTCCTTTATTGACATCCATGGAAATAGCAAAATCAGCTTTATTATTTTCCAAAGCTGCTATAGTCAAATAACCGTGGTCGCATCCCACGTCAGCCATGCTGTGACACTGCGGAATCATATCGTATACAATTTGTAATCTTGGTGATAATTTTATCATTTATTTATGTATATTTTTTGTACCAATAACACGACAATAAAGCGTTTTTATTAACATAATAAAATCTCACCTAGGTGAGATTTTATAGTCTGAATTATTGGTCTAAATAATCCTTTAATTTTCTACTGCGACTAGGATGACGCAACTTCCTCAAAGCCTTGGCTTCGATCTGACGAATACGCTCACGAGTAACGTTGAACTCTTTACCTACTTCTTCGAGGGTGCGAGCCTTGCCATCCTCCAAACCAAATCTAAGTATCAGTACTCTCTGCTCACGCTCAGTCAGTGTATCAAGCACTTCATGGAGCTGTTCCTTTAAGAGAGTAAATGTGGCTGCCTCAGCAGGAACAGGAACATTCTCATCAGGAAGGAAATCCCCCAAATGGCTGTCTTCCTCTTCGCCGATAGGCGTCTCAAGTGAAACCGGCTCCTGTGAAATCTTGAGAATCTCATGAACCCTATCAACAGTGATGCCCATAGCTTCTGCAATCTCCTCCGGTGTCGGTTCACGTCCATACTCCTGTAGTAACTGTCTGGAAACTCGAATAAGCTTGTTGATAGTCTCTACCATATGTACAGGGATACGAATCGTACGTGCCTGGTCTGCAATAGCACGTGTAATAGCCTGACGAATCCACCATGTAGCATATGTAGAGAATTTATAACCTTTGTGGTAATCAAATTTTTCTACTGCTTTCATGAGACCAAGGTTACCTTCCTGTATCAAATCAAGGAAGAGCATTCCACGTCCAACATATCGTTTTGCAATAGAAACAACAAGTCTTAAGTTGGCCTCGGCCAATTTGTTTTTGGCTTCCTGGTCACCTGCTTCCATGCGCTGTGCCAGCTCTACTTCCTCCTCTGCAGAAAGAAGAGGCACCTTGCCGATCTCCTTAAGGTACATACGTACAGGATCTTCTATGCTGACTGAGTCCGGAACAGACATATCGATGTCTTCCAAATCCTCATCATCGCTTGCCAGCAAAAGAGCATCCGAAGGACCTGATGAAAAGTTTACATCGATGCCCTTCTTATCCAAATGTGTAAGGATTCGCTCCATCTGTTTCGCATCAATCTTGTAGTCTTTTAGAAACTCTGATATCTCATAATCTTCGAGAATGTTCTTCTGAGTCTTTGCTATTTTGACAAGTTCAACTATTTTTGCATCCAGCTCATCACTGCCGAATGAATCGATGTCATCATCATCGTCATCATCCATTGTATCCATAGAAGTCTTAGCTCCAACTGAAGCTAAAAATTCATCTACTTCCTCGTCTTCTTCAGTATCATCGATGTTATCAAAATCGTGTTCGCCAAATTCAAGATCTTCTTCAGAAATCTCTTCTAGATCAGCAAAATTAACATCCTTATCTTCGGTCTCGTTTTCCTCTGCTCCTTCAGCATCATTCTCTGCTTCTTCTAAAAACGCCTCAGTAGCTGCCTCTACATCTCCCTGTTCAATCAACTCTTCGCTTTTCTTCTTTGCCATTTCGGTTCCTTTCTATAATGAAATTTCTATATACTGTAAAAATCAAAAATTTATTCGCTCTAACTGCTGTAATGTCTTCTTACCTTCAACCAGGCTTTTCAAATCTGCACCATTTTTTTGTGCCTGCTCAAGCGAATGCTTTTTAATTCGAAGCAATGTCTCCTTGAGAGCCTTGCTAAGATCACTTTCGTCTGTCAGCTCACCCACCGTAGTATTAAATAAAGCTGCAACTGTCTTGCGCTCATCCTCTTCCATGAATAAATCAACTATGCCAGCAGTGTCCACAGCCTGTCCTTTTTCGCAATATCCAAACACTTCTGTGGCAACCTTCCTGTATACTCCCTCTTCAAAATCTTCGGGACCCACATAAGTCTTTATTTTATCATAAATATTTTGTTCTTCAACAAGCCAGGTCAAAAGAAGTCGTTGGGACATCTTCATGCCGTCTTCTTTTTGTTTTTGTGCCTGCCTATGACCAACACTCTTTGAAGAATCGTGTTTGGCTGTGATGCCTGATTGCCCCAGTTCTACAATATATTTTGCTAAAGCATCTCTTGGAATATTAAACTTTAAAGCGACAGCCTCAGTATAATTTTCCCTCTCAAGCTGTGTCGAAAATTCTGTAACTATCATTCTCGCAGCTTCCTTTTGGAAATCCGATTTCTTCTCAGGATCAGTCAAATCAAAATCATTCTGCCGCATGCGTACCTGGTACATAAAGCTGTTTTCTGCATCTTGGATACGCTTTTCGTATTCTTCGGGACCCAATGCTTTGATAAATTCATCAGGGTCCTTATAGGGAGCCATATTTATCACTCTGCAGGAAATACCTACATTCTTAAGAATAGGTATCGCTCGAAGCGCTGCCTTTTGACCTGCCCCGTCAGAATCATAACTAAGATATACATCCTTGACATAGCGTTTGAGCATACCTGCGTGTCCCTCTGTAAGAGCGGTGCCAAGAGTAGCTACTGCATTGTCAAAGCCAGCCTGATGCAAGGAAATAACATCCATATATCCCTCGCACAAAATAAACTGCTGACGTTTGGTTTTTCTGGCAAAATACAGGCCAAATAATGTCTTGGATTTATTGAAAATCTCCGTCTCGGGAGAGTTGAGGTATTTGGGTTCGCCATCCCCCATAACTCTACCTCCAAAGGCAACCACTTTGCCATTGGCATCAAATATAGGAAACATTGCCCTATTCCAAAACTTATCATGGCCACCGCGTTTTTCATCTATGGTAATCAGGCCACAATCCTTTAAGATATTGTCTTCATAGCCCTTTTCGCGCAAGTACTTATATAACGAATCCGAATACTTGCTGGTGCAACCCAGGCCAAACTTATGAAGAGTATCTGACGACAACTCACGCTTGGTAAAATACTCCATCGCCTGCTTACCGGCATCAGAGCGCAGCATCTTGTAATAATATGCAGCCGCCTCTTTATTTATTTCAAATAATCGACTGCGCTTATCAGCTCGCTGCTTCTCTTTGTAGGTCATTTCCCTTTGAGGTAAAGTCACACCGCACCTGGGCGCCAAATCCTCTACGGCTTCTTTGAAAGTCATATTGTCGTAGTTCATCAAAAAACTAAATACATTGCCCCCGGCTCCACAACCAAAGCAATAAAACATTTGTTTTTGAGGACTCACAGAAAATGACGCTGTCCTTTCATTATGAAAGGGGCATAGTCCAAAGTACTGGCTTCCTTTTTTTTGTAAGCTTACATATTGAGAAATAACATCGACAATATCGGTCCTGGACCTTACCTCCTCGATTATTTCTTCTGAATAATATGCCATTTTTCTCCCTATTTAAAAACCATCCACCACCCATGCCTTAGGCATGAAATATTCGTTGAATTTAGTAATACAATATTGATCGGTCATGCCCGATATATAATCGCAAATAATGCGCTCTCGGCTCTCGCCTTCATCCTCCATAGCTCTGTAGCGGTCAGGCAACTCGTCAAAATGATAAGTATAATACTCATATAGTTCACGAATCATACGCTTCGCTTTTACTTCTTCAGTCTTGGCAATAGAATCTTTGTAAACATTGGCAAACATAAAGCTTCTAAGCTCACTCATAGCTTCGCCTATCTCTTTTGACATGCCTATAACCGGACTATCTTTACTATTAGTAATAACATCGTGAATCAAAGTATCAAGTCTGATAGTAGAATTCATACCGAGAGTCTTGCGTATTTCAAGAGGAATGTCTTCTTCTCTTAAAATCTGCGCTCTTATAGCATCATCAATATCGCTGTTGACATAGGCTATCTTATCCGACAGACGTACTATCTGCCCCTCCGGTGTAGACGGGTGTCCACTGGTCTGATGATTCCTGATACCATCTATGACTTCCCAGGTAAGATTAAGCCCCTGCCCACCTTTTTCTAATTTTTCTACGATACGCACACTCTGCTCTGAATGAATAAAACCTGTGGAGCACATAGAATCCAACTGTGCCTCTCCGGCATGCCCAAAAGGCGTATGGCCCAAATCATGTCCCAATGCAATGGCTTCCACGAGATCCTCATTCATCCTAAGGGCTTTGGCGATAGTTCGTCCATTTTGAGATACTTCTAAGGTATGAGAAAGTCTTGTCCTATAATGATCTCCCTGAGGAGTAAGAAAAACCTGGGTTTTGTTCTTCAAGCGACGAAAAGCCTTGCTATGAAGAATCCTGTCTCTATCACGCTGAAACAAAGGTCTGATGTCACATTGTGGTTCGTCCTTAACGCGACCACGGGAATTCTCATTGAGCGTAGCATAGGGACTCAGCGTCTCCCTCTCCATCTGCTCAATCATCTCACGTATTGTACTCATTTTAGCCTCCAAGCTATATTTTATCCCTGTGCAAATCGTCTCTATAATACAAATTACATAAAAAAAAAGGATATCCTTTTTTCTTAATAGAAAATTTTTGACTTCTTGTGGGCCGCTTAAGGAAAAAAAGAAAAGGCAGATAACCAAAAGTTATCTGCCTAGTGCGGAAGGCGGGACTTGAACCCGCACGCTCGCAATGAGCACAAGATCCTTAGTCTTGCTCGTCTGCCAGTTCCGACACTTCCGCGTGTCCCTTGCGACTTGATTATAATAACAAACTACCCGCCTAGAGTCAACGCTTTTTTTAATTTTTTCTGTCTTTCTTTACTCTCAAAAATCGCAAGTTTTCAGAATCTTCTGCAGGCTATTTACTACAGGAAAATTATCTGTCTTTTCCATATATATATGTGGCAAAATAAATAATGCTGGCAATAATAACTATCATAGGTCCGGTGGCCATATCGGTAAAATAAGACACAAAGAGCCCTACCACTCCGGAAAAAACACTAAATATAACAGACAGATATGTGTACTCTCTAAAATCTTCAGATATATTACGGCTGCTGGCAGCAGGAAGGATAAGCAGTGCATTGATAAGAAGTATTCCCACCCATTTTATGGAAAGCATAACAAGAAGCGCTATCAGTACAGCAAATGCATCCTCCATAACGCGCACGCTGATGCTGCGGCTCTTTGCCAATGTGGCGTGTATACTTATGGCTGTAAGCCTATTGATGCTGATACACCAAAAAATAATAATTACGGCAAACAATATAATCAACTGTACTATCTCAGTTACAGTAATAGAAAGAATATCTCCTACCAATATAGCTGAATAATTGGCGAAACTCCCTCCACGGGATAATATGGCAAGTCCCAATGCCGTGGCACAGCTAGCAAATACAGATATCAATGTATCTGATGAGCTTAGGCCTTTTCTACTGATATAATTAAGCAAAAGCGCAAAACATATTCCAAATATAATCATGGAAATTGTGGTATTGGCGATTCCCATAATAACTCCGGCAGCTATACCGGTGAGTGCCGAATGTCCCAAAGCATCACTAAAATAAGCCATCTTCTTTTGTACTATCATAGTACCCACCGTACCAAACAAAGGTGAAATAAGCAGTATAGCTACTGTAGCCCTGACCATGAATGCATAAGAAAACATTTCTCTAAACATCTGCCATCACCTCCATTTTTCCGGCGGCTGTATCTGTCAAATCTCCTGTTGCGCCTTTTCCAAATACAGATTTAAACGCATCGGACTCAAATACCAGCTTAGGTTTGCCTGTTGCAGTGACAGTCTTATCTATAAGCACTACATTGTCCGCATACTTGTAGACATAATCAAGGTCATGGCTGACAAGTATAATCGCTAGATCATGAGTCTCCTTAAGATACTTCATCTTTTCGTAGAACTCATCCATACCATTTTTATCTATACCTGATACCGGCTCATCCAACAGTAGTAAATTAGGTGTATCATGGACAGCCATAGCTAGTAACACTCTCTGAAGCTGGCCGCCCGAAAGCGTCCCTACAGGCTGGTCTATAAGTCCCTCTACATCAAACTCTGCTAAAGCCTCCCTTATATGGTCATGCTCTTTTTGGGTGGTAAATAAAATCGGAAGTCTACCCGTAAAACTTTGAAACATATCATATACAGATAGCGGTGTAGTCCTATCGATATTTACAGATTGCGGTACATAGCCTATTTTCAAATTTGGCATGTTGTTATTCATTTTATTTTTGAACTGAATCTCACCTGAATAAGGCACTTCGCCTAATACCGCCCTTATAAGTGTCGATTTGCCGGCTCCGTTTCTACCGATTATAGCTGTCATCTGGCCGCAGTGTATATGAAGATTGATATTCTGCAAAATCTGTTGCTCGCCGAATGCTACACCAAGATTTATAAATTTTATGCAGTGAAAACCACATGGGATAATTTTTTTCATCTCAATTTATCTCTTTCCAATTCTCAATCTGTCAAGCTCTCAACAATCACCTTGTAATTATTATTCAACTCATATATATAATCCAATCCCTCGTAAGAGCCATGGACCAAAGTCTCCAGATAGACTACCTTAGCATCGGTCTGCTCTTCTATTAATTTTCCCATATCGTGACCATAATCATACTCAGCAAATACTATCTTAACTTCATTTGTCTCTATAGCCTGAATAAACTCACTGACCTCTCCGGCACTCACCTGACGTTCCTCATCCAAATCCATAGTGGCTACCACATTGGCACCAAGGGACTGTGCCGTATAAGCAAAAGCTTCATGAAGTATAGCCACGTTAGAACCTGCAAGTATATTATCCAAATCCTGCTTATCGATATCGGCATTCATAGTATCAATAAAAACCCCGGCATTAGAAATATAAGCAGCCTTATTAGAACTGTCTACCTGGGCAAGTCCTTCTGCTATAGCATTTACCTGACCAGCATATATATCCTCACTCATCCATATATGGCTGTTAGCACCTTCATCATGATGATGTTCTTCATCAGTAGATGTCTGTTCATCCTCGTCAGATTCCTCCTCTATAAGGATAGGATAATCATCTTCCACTGCCTCAAATGTATTGATAATCGGAAGGTCTGGATATGCAGCTATCACATCATCTAAATACCCTTCCATACCTCCACCGTTAACTATCAGCACATCGGCTTTGGATAAATTCTTCATATCCTCAGTAGTAAGGGTGTAATCGTGAAGACACCCTGTGGTAGGCTGGCTAAGATTTGAAACAGACACTCCATCGATATCTCCCACTACATTAACAGTCGCAAGGTACATAGGATTACAGCTGGTCATAATGTAAAACTCCGAGTCCTCACTACTTGCATTATTTACTTTTACATAAAAAAAAGTGCCGATACTGCAAACCACGGTAATGGAAATTAGCAGTAGCAGCACAAATATATATTTTGATTTTTTCATCTAATCCTCTATGAAATCAATCCAAATCCTCTACATCGGTCAGGCTGGCTTCGTTTTCGATAACCTGATCTAAAAAATCCTGAATGGTATCAAGTCCCTGCTTTGTCTGTGACGAAAAAGGTACAACTATAGTATCTTTATCCGCTCCCAGTCCCTCACGTAATATCTTGATCTGCTTATCCAGTTGGCTACGCTTAATCTTGTCAGCTTTGGTGGCTATAACAATAGGATCGTATCCCACGTAAGCCATCCATTCAAACATCTGTCTATCGTTAGCTGAAGGTGCGTGCCTGATATCTACCAGTAGAAACACAGCTCTAATCATATCAGATGTATTAAGGTAGGTCTCTATCATCTTGCCCCACTTCTCACGCTCCTTTTCGGAAGCTTTGGCGAAGCCGTATCCGGGTAAATCCACCACGTATATCTCGTCATTGATATTGTAAAAATTAATCGTCTGTGTCTTTCCCGGCTGTGCAGATACTCTGGCGTATGATTTGCGGTTCATGACTGCATTGATAAGGGATGATTTCCCTACATTGGATTTGCCTGCAAATGCCACCTCAGGCAGATCATTCTTAGGTAGCTCCGATGTAGGCCCACATACTGTTTCCAGATTACATGAACGAATAACCATTATGCGCTCTTTTCCTTCTTGTCTTCGATTGATACAACGCTAGCATCATCTTCTTTGTCGATGAGAAGCAGATTATTGTCAACCATCTCTTTTGTAACAGTAATCTCTGTAATGGACTCGTCAGAAGGCACATGATACATGTGGTCCATCATAACGGACTCCACGATAGCTCTAAGTCCTCGAGCACCGGTCTTGCGCTCTATTGATTTCTTAGCAATCTCTCTTAAGGCATCGTCATCAAAATCCAGCTTGACGCCATCCATCTTGAACAACGCCTGATACTGCTTGGTAAGAGAATTCTTTGGCTCTTTCAAAATGCGAACCATATCATCCTCTGTAAGCTCGTTAAGAGATACGTTAATAGGCACGCGTCCGATAAATTCAGGTATAAGTCCGTACTTAATAAAGTCCTGTGGAAGAACCTGATGTAAAAGTTCATCAACCTTTTGATTGTTTTTATCTTTTACGTCCGCACCAAATCCGATTGCGCTCACATCTGTACGAGAAGAAATTATCTTTTCAAGACCTTCAAAGGCACCGCCACAAATGAACAGAATATTTTTAGTATCAATAGCGATAGTCTCCTGCTGTGGATGCTTGCGGCCTCCCTGAGGAGGTACATTTGCTATTGTACCCTCGATGATTTTAAGAAGAGCTTGCTGTACGCCCTCACCGGAAACATCTCTTGTGATAGATACATTCTCAGATTTTTTGGTTATCTTATCAATCTCATCTATATATACGATACCTATCTCGGCTTTTTTGATATCAAAGTCAGCTGCCTGAATGAGTTTGAGAAGAATATTCTCTACATCCTCACCAACATATCCGGCCTCTGTAAGGGTGGTAGCATCTGCTATAGCAAAAGGCACGCCTAGTACTCTAGCCAACGTCTGAGCTAAAAGTGTCTTACCGGAGCCGGTAGGGCCAAGCATCAACACATTACTTTTTTGAAGCTCAACATCAATATCATCAGGGTTGGCCATAATACGCTTGTAATGATTGTATACGGCTACAGATAAAACTTTTTTTGCTTCATCCTGTCCTATAACATACTGATCAAGAAAAGCTTTCATATCCTCAGGCTTTTGGAGATTAATCTCGATTGAGTCTCCATCAGCTGCAGGCGCAAAATCTTCTAATTCTTCTACTATTATCTCTTGGCAGATATCTACACACTCATCGCAGATAAAAGCTCCGTTAGGCCCTGCAATAAGCTTGCGAACCTGATTTTGTGTCTTTCCGCAGAAAGAGCAGCGAATTCTATCATCGTTTCTTGCCATAACTACCTCATTTAAAATATATTCTCGTCCCCTATAAAACTAACTACACTCAAAACCTAAGAAGTCTTATGCCTTCTTAGTAATAATCTCGTCGATAAGACCATAATCAAGCGCTTCCTTAGCATCCAGCCAATGATCTCGCTCTGTATCAGCACATACCTGCTCGTATGGCTTGCCGGTATTCTCAGCCAACATACGATTGAGCTTTTCTTTGGTCTTTAAGATATTCTTGGCTGCTATCTCAATCTCAGTAGCTTGTCCTTTTGCTCCACCAAGAGGCTGGTGAATCATAACCTCGGAATTAGGAAGTGCAAATCTCTTACCCTTCTGACCTCCCGCAAGAAGGAAAGCACCCATAGATGCTGCCATACCTATACAGATAGTAGACACATCGCATTTGATGTACTGCATAGTATCATAAATAGCCATACCGGCTGTAACTGAACCACCCGGGCTATTGATATATAGATGAATATCCTTGCTAGGATCCTCTGATTCAAGGAAAAGAAGCTGTGCTACCGTAAGAGAAGCAGTCACCTCATTAACCTCTTCGCCTAAAAATACGATACGATCCTTTAATAATCTGGAATAAATATCATAAGAACGCTCTCCACGAGAATTCTGTTCAATGACATAAGGTATTGTTGCCACGTTTTTGTCCTCCTAATTAATAGACACTTAGCCCGAGCGTAAGCCCAGGCTATCAGTGTGAAATTTGTACTGTATTGCCATTTGCTTTCACAGCACAAATTAATTATATCTGTTTTACAACTCTCTGTCCTATTTTTTATAAAAAGTTAATAAAATATTAACAGAAATAGTCAATTACTCAGCATCCTCTGCCTTTTTAGTAGTCTTCTTTGTTGTCTTCTTAGCAGGCTTCTCCTCAGCATCACCAGCCTCGTCATCTGCCTTCTTTGTAGTCTTCTTCTTCGCTGTCTCTTTTACATTGTCCATAACGAACTCAATGGCTTTTTCGATAGCAATGTCCTTCTTCATAGAGTCCTTCTCATTGTCGCCAACAAGATTCTTGATCTGCTCAAGTTCCATGCCGTACTGCTTAGACATATCCTCGAGTCTAGCGTCAACATCAGCATCAGAAGCCTCGATGTTCTCAGCCTTAGCAATAGCCTCAAGGACAAGGGAAGACTGTGTACGAGAAAGAGCATCAGGACGTACCTGATCGCGGAAAGCATCCATTGTCATACCTGTAAACTGCATGTACTGCTGAAGTGACAGTCCCTGTCCAGCCATATTGTTAGCAAAGTCATTAATCATATTTTCTACTTGATAGTCAAGCATAGCATCAGGAATCTCCATCTCGGAATCCTCAACTATCTTAGCGATAGCCTCGTCCTCCTGAGCGCGACGTCCTTCTGCCTTTTTATTGTTCTCAAGGCGTTCCTTAACAGAAGCCTTGTACTCCTCTACTGTCTCGAACTCTGTAGTATCTGCTACATACTCATCATCAAGCTTAGGAATCTCTTTGCCCTTAACCTCGTGAATATGGCACTTGAATACAGCAGGCTTGCCTGCAAGATCTTCAGCCTGATAATTCTCAGGGAATGTAACCTCTACCTCTACATCCTCGCCTGCCTTATGTCCTACAAGCTGGTCCTCAAATCCAGGGATAAATGAACCTGAGCCAAGCTCAAGATCGTAATTCTCTCCCTTGCCACCTTCGAAAGCAACTCCATCGATGAAGCCTTCAAAATCAATAGTAGTAGTGTCGCCATTAGCAGCCTTGCCTGTCTTAGTGACTAAACGTCCTGCTCTCTCAAGCTCGGCCTTAATTGTATCGTTAACCTCAGTAGCTGTAACCTTAGTGTCTACCTTTGTTACAGAGACACCCTTGTACTTACCAAGCTTAACCTCAGGCTTAACAGCAACTGTAGCTGTATAAATGAAGTCTTTGCCCTTCTCCAGCTGTGTGATGTCAATCTGTGGCTGAGAAACGATATCGAGTGCTGACTCATCATAAGCCTGTGGATATGTATCCTGCATAACTATATTAGCAGCGTCCTCGTAGAAAATCTCTGCACCATACATCTTTTCTACCATATTCTGAGGCACCTTGCCCTTACGGAAACCAGGAATAGAGATACTATTCTTCTGCTTGTTGTATGCCTTTGTAATAGCTTTTTCCAACTCAGCTGCATCTACTGTGACAGTGAGCTTTGCCATGTTCTTTTCAAGATTTTCTACCTGTACGTTCATTTACTAATAATCCTCCTCTATAACATATATATCAGGTATGGCTGAAAACAGCCTTATTTACGTGATAGTCTCACATAGACCAAAATATTTTATCACAAGAGTTTTCAATTTACAATAAGATAAATTTTTCTTAGGATTATAATAACCTACTGCTGGTTTTCAATCTCAGAGATCATATCTATACGAATCTGATGGCGTCCACCACCCTCAAACTCAGACTCCAAAAAAGTCTTTACAATATCTTTTGCAAGTTCCGGTCCCACCACTCTTGCGCCCAGAGCTATCATATTAGCATTGTTGTGCTGGCGTATAAGTCGAGCCGTAGTAGCCTCAGAGCATACTCCACAACGTATGCCTTTTACCTTATTGGCAGCTAGAGATATACCTACTCCGGTACCACAGATAAGAACTCCCAATTCTGCTTCACCAGACACTACCATATCAGCAGCCTTTTTCCCGTACTCAGGATAGTGACAACTCTCTTCAGAATCCGTTCCTATATTAAAAACCTCGTGTCCAAGACTCTCCATATAAGCCTTTACTTCTTTTTTTAATTCCACTCCAGCGTGATCATTTGCAATTACAATTTTCATTCTTTCATCTCCTTATAATTTTTATGGTAGTAGGGGCATTCTCCCCTTACTTAAGAGGGACCTTACTAATATCCTTACCATATAGGCTGTATATCTTATAACCAAGCAAAATAACAGCTTCCAAAAATCTCTTTAGAATAATTTGAATTTCTTCATGCCATTTTAATACCGGCTTTACCATAACCGAGCGGATACCTGCTCTATTAGCACCCCATATATCTGTAAGAATCTGGTCTCCCACAAAAATGGTATTAGTAATATCGGTCCCCATTTGCTCCATTGCCCTTTGATATCCGGATTTACCTGGTTTGCCGGCCTTAAAAATATACGAGCAAAAAATTACATCTTCTTTAAATTTTTTAACTCTAGGCTCCTTATTATTGGAAAGCAGCAGCGCCTGAAAACCTATATCATGCAATTCCTTAAAAAACACCTTTGCTCTGTCGTCGGCAGGTGCGTTGTGCGGAACGAGGGTATTATCCACATCAAAAATAACCCCTCTGTAACCCTCCCGGTACAACTTCTTAAAATCAATTATGTATGTACTTTCTACATAGTCTTTTGGATATAAATTTCGTTTACTCATAACCACGATTTTAGCATAAAAATAAGGGTATGAAAACCATACCCTTAATCAAATCTCGTTTTAATTATAAAGTGAAATTTTCTTCACCTCTCACCTGCTTATTATCAGCCCCTTGAGCATTCTTGTTTTGTACAAAATACTGATAGCGATGAATGGCTGCATCCTTCTCCATATCACTAACTGCTTTTCTTACATCCAGTGAATTGATATCACTGTCTGCACCCTTCATCTCGTATGTCTCCTGAGGATTGTACTGACTTGCATAATCATAAGAACCAAAAGTCTGACGTCTTCTTGCGGTCTCAAGTCCTTCTTTGCTTATAGTTGCCTCTGCAGCAATATCCGAATTATCTATTCCGTTATTTTCTTCGATACTTGCTGACTCAAATCCCGGTCTGATTCTTATTGAATTGTTTTCGTAAAACCCATCGGATGGGCGAATTCCTGAAATGTTCATTACTTACTCTCCATATTTGTTTCTTGTATTATATATATCGTTGCAAAAAACAAATACTTAACCCCTTTATAATGATATTAGATTCAGAAATAAAAATATGCCAATTAATTAAAATCTGTTTTAACTTCCGTCTCTATTATCAAATATTATTTATCCAGGATTCTCTTCAACTCATCCATAAATGTGTTGACATCCTTAAACTCCCTATATACGGATGCAAAACGTACATAAGCAACCGGATCTACCGCCTCTAAGTGTTCCATAACAATCTCACCAATCCTTGTACTGGGAATCTCTTTTTCTTCCAGAGAGAAAATCTCCGTCTCTATCTCATCTACTACTTTTGAAATCTGAGATGCTGAAACAGGACGCTTTCTGCAAGCAATAAGAACACCTCTCTCGATCTTGGATCTATCGTAAGGCTCTCTGTTGTTGTCCTTTTTGATGACAATCAATGGGATAGTCTCTACCTTCTCATAGGTAGTAAAACGCTTGCCGCACTCCGGGCATGAACGACGACGTCTAATAGAAGTATTGTCGTCTGCAGGACGTGAATCAATAACGCTTGTATCTTGGCTACCGCAAAATGGACACTTCATAAAATCCTCCCTATCATGTTTAATCGGAAAACAGCGCCCATTTAATAATCGCTTCCGCGATAGGTGCGCTGTGGCAAACAGGCTTTTCCCACTAGTGGGTCCCTCCTATTTGCATACACCACTACATCTAGTATTATTTTACCAAAACGACCACAAGAGCGCAACATAAAGAGTTTTGCGTGCAAAACGTAAGCAGTGCGAGCCGGCAATTGCTGCAAGCAATTAACTTCTTCTGCCGGCGAGACACTTCTTACAAGCGTAGCTTGTTTTTTACTATATAGGGAATTACAAAGTAATTTCCTATATATAGTAAAAAGGCTCAGACCAAATGGTCTGAGCCTTATAATTACTCAATCTTATGAGTATAAGTCAACAAGCTTCTTGAGATGTGCATATCTCTCCTTAGCTGTCTCCTCATTGAGAGCAAAGAGTCTCTCAGCACGCTCTGGGAATGCCTTTGTCAGACGAGAGTAACGTGTCTCGTTTGCAAGGAAATCCTGATACTTGCTGTAATCACCTTCCTTAGAAGTAAGAGTGAATGGATTCTTACCTTCCTTCTTAAGGTCTGGATTGAATGAGAAGAGGTTCCAGTAACCTGCTGCTACTGCTGCCTTCATCTCATCCTGGCAGTGATTCATACCACCCTTAACACCGTGAAGCTCACATGGAGCATATCCGATAATAAGTGATGGACCGTTGTAAGCCTCAGCCTCAGCTAATACCTTGACAGCCTGGTTCATATTTGCACCAAGTGCAATCTGTGCAACATATACATAGCCATAAGACATTGCAATCTCAGCGAGAGACTTCTTAGAAACCTCTTTACCTGCTGCAGCGAACTGGCAAACTTCACCGATGTTAGAAGCCTTAGATGCCTGTCCACCTGTATTAGAGTACATCTCTGTATCAAATACCATAACGTTAACATTTTCACCGGAAGCAAGTACGTGATCAAGTCCACCAAATCCGATATCATATGCCCAACCGTCACCACCGAAGATCCAAATAGACTTCTTAGCGAGGTAATCCTTGAGCTCGAGTGCCTTCTTGGCATCCTCTGAACCGGCTTTTTCAAGCTCAGCCACAAGAGCATCTGTTGCTGCACCGTTTTCTCTTGTATTATCTACTGTCTCTTCAAACTTAGCAAATGCAGCCTTAAGAGAATCAGAACCTGCCTCTGCAGCCTTCTTTGCTGACTCAATAGCACGATCACGTAAGTACTTCTGTCCTACTTCCATACCCATACCATGCTGAGCGTTGTCCTCGAACAGAGAGTTACACCATGCAGGACCCTTCTTAGAATCCTTGTTAACTGTAAATGGTGATGTAGCTGCAGGGCCACCCCAAATAGAAGAACATCCTGTAGCATTAGAAACATACATATGCTCACCAAAGAGCTGTGTAATGAGTCTAGCGTATGAAGTCTCAGCACAACCTGCACATGATCCTGAGAACTCAAGGAGTGGCTGATTGAACTGTGATCCCTTAACTGTAAGGTCAGAACCTGCTGCTTCCTTTTTACCTACATTAGCAACTAAGTAGTTGAATACAGGCTGTTCATCTGCCTCATCTGCCTGTGGAACCATAGTGATAGCACCAACAGGACAAACAGTAACACACTCGCCGCATCCCATACAATCAAGTGGAGATACGCTCATTGTGTACTTGTATTCTGAAGCCTTTGGCTTAGTATCAGCAAGCTTGATGTTAGAAGGAGCCGCCTTAACTTCATCATCTGAAAGCATGAATGGACGAATAGTAGCATGTGAGCATACGAAAGCACACTGGTTACACTGAATACATTTTGTCTCATCCCATGTAGGAACTGTTACAGCTGTACCACGCTTTTCATAAGCCGAAGCACCAAGTTCGAACTGTCCGTTAGGATTCTCTACAAATGCAGAAACAGGAAGAGAATCACCATCCATCTTAGAGATAGGCTCTAACAGATTCTTAACCATCTTGACAAGCTCTGGACGACCCTCAAGCTCTGGCTTAGGAGCATCAGGAGTAGGATTCTTCCAAGAATCAGGAACATCTACCTTATGTACGGCATCAACGCCGGCATCGATAGCCTTCCAGTTCATCTGTACTACATCGTCACCCTTCTTGCCATATGACTTCTTAGCAGCCTGCTTCATGTAATCAACAGCCTCATCGATAGGCATTACATCAGCGAGCTTGAAGAATGCTGACTGAAGAATTGTATTTGTACGCTTACCCATACCAATCTCGATAGCCTTATCGATAGCATTGATTGTGTAAAGCTGGATATTATTATCAGCGATGTATTTCTTAGCTTCAGCATTGAGATGCTTCTCTAACTCATCATCTGACCACTGGCAGTTGATCATGAATACTCCGCCCGGCTTAACGTCCTGAACCATCTTCATGCCCTGTGTAACATATGCAGGGTTGTGGCAAGCAACGAAATCTGCCTGGTTAATATAGTAAGGAGACTTGATTGGGTTGTCACCAAAACGAAGGTGAGAAATGGTAACACCACCAGTCTTCTTAGAATCATACTGGAAGTATGCCTGGATGTACTTGTCAGTATGGTCGCCGATGATCTTAGTAGAGTTTTTATTAGCACCTACAGTACCATCACCGCCGAGACCCCAGAACTTGCACTCCTTTGTACCAGGAGCTGATGTAATAGGAGCTGGCTTAACCTCAGGAAGAGAAAGATTAGTAACATCATCAACGATACCGATTGTAAATCTAGCCTTTGGAGCATCCTTCTCTAACTCCTTGTATACAGCGAATACTGATGAAGGAGGAGTATCCTTAGAACCAAGACCGTATCTACCACCACAGATAGTGATGTCATTAAGACCTGCTTCACGAAGTGTTGTAGCAACATCAAGATAAAGAGGATCTGCAAGAGCACCCGGCTCCTTTGTACGATCAAGGATAGCGATTTTCTTAACTGACTTTGGAAGTGCAGCAAGGAAAGCCTCTGATGACCAAGGTCTGTAGAGACGAACCTTGAGAACACCAACCTTCTCACCGTGTGCATTAAGGTAATCAATAACCTCTTCTGCTACGTCGTTGATAGAACCCATAGCAATGATGATTCTGTCAGCATCTGCAGCACCATAGTAGTTGAAAAGCTTGTAATCAGTACCAAGCTTAGCATTTACCTTGTCCATGTACTTCTGTACTACTGCAGGGAAGTTGTCATAAGCTGTATTGCAAGCCTCTCTATGCTGGAAGAAAACGTCTCCATTTTCGTGTGAACCACGCATTGTAGGATGCTCTGGATTAAGCGCTTTAGCTCTAAACTCAGCGATAGCATCCATATTGCACATCTCTTTGAGATCTGCATAATCCCACTTCTCAATCTTCTGAATCTCATGTGAAGTACGGAAACCGTCAAAGAAATTAAGTACAGGTACCTTGCCCTCGATAGCAGCTAAATGAGCTACCGGTGAAAGGTCCATAACTTCCTGTGGATTGGTCTCAGCGAGCATAGCGAAACCTGTCTGACGACAAGCATATACATCGGAATGATCACCAAAGATATTAAGTGACTGTGTAGCAACTGTACGAGCTGATACATCAAATACGCAAGGAAGCTGCTCTGCAGCGATCTTGTACATATTAGGGATCATAAGAAGAAGTCCCTGTGAAGCTGTAAATGTAGTAGTAAGTGCACCTGCACCAAGTGAACCGTGAACGGCACCTGCGGCACCAGCCTCAGACTCCATCTCTACTACCTTTACCTGATTTCCAAAAATATTTTCCAGGCCTGCTGCTGACCACTGGTCAACAAAATCGGCCATAGGGCTGGATGGTGTAATAGGATAAATAGCTGCAACATCTGTAAACGCATATGCTACATGCGCTGCTGCCTGGTTGCCATCCATAGACTGTTTTGCTCTTGGCATTTTAAAATCCTCCTTTTAAACATAGGACATTTATTGTAACTGAAACGCTAAAATTTAACCGGAAAGCGTTTCCATAATGTCGTGATTTTATGATAGAACTATTGAAAATTTTTTTCAACAGCTCCCGAGGGCAATTCTGTTCAATTTTGAGTACAATTATGTTAATTTTTTTTGTTTTCTTGTATATAATTGCTAAAGTTTTAACAAACTCTATCCATTAATGGACAATTATTGCTTTTTGTATTCTCTCTGACGGACAGATGTCGTCTACATGGATACATGTCAAAAAAAAGCCTAATACCGCCTAAAAAATCAGCAATATTTATTAAGTATCCCTCATTGACACAGGCACTTTTGTTAAATATAATTTTAAAAACTTTTACATTCAAACAAAGAAAGAGAGGTTATTTATGGCATCGATTATCGGTGATGGCATTACTTTCGATGACGTCTTACTGGTTCCACAGTATTCGGAAGTAACTCCAAATCTTATTGATCTTCACACAAGCTTAACAAAAAAAATCAAACTTAACATTCCAATGATGAGTGCAGCGATGGATACTGTTACAGAGTCCCGCATGGCAATCGCCATGGCACGTCAGGGCGGCATCGGTATCATCCACAAGAATATGTCTATCGAAGCTCAGGCTGAGGAAGTAGACAAAGTAAAGCGTTCAGAAAATGGCGTCATTACAGACCCATTTTTCCTTGGTCCTGACAACACACTTGCTGAAGCAAATGAGTTGATGGGCAAATTCAGAATCTCCGGTGTGCCTATTACTAAGGAAGACGGCACACTCATTGGCATCATCACTAATCGTGACCTCAAATTCGAAACAGACTTTTCTAAGAAAATATCAGAGTCTATGACCTCAGAAGGGCTCATCACTGCAAAAGAAGGTATATCTTTGGAGGAAGCAAAATCCATTCTTGCAAAGTCACGCAAAGAAAAACTTCCTATTGTAGATGATGATTTCAAGCTAAAGGGACTCATTACAATAAAAGATATCGAAAAACAAATTAAATATCCTAATGCTGCAAAAGACGACCAGGGCAGACTTCTCTGTGGTGCAGGTGTCGGAATAACAGCTAACATGATGGAAAGAGTTGAAGCACTCGTCAATGCTCAGGTAGACGTTATCGTTATGGACTCAGCTCACGGACATTCTAAGAATATCATCGAGGCTGTCAAGAAAGTAAAAGCTGCTTACCCTGATTTGCAGGTGATAGCAGGCAACATCGCTACAGGAGAAGCTACCCGCGCTCTTATTGAGGCAGGTGCTGATGCTGTCAAAGTCGGCATCGGACCGGGAAGTATCTGTACTACCCGCGTGGTTGCTGGTATCGGTGTACCTCAGATATCAGCTATCATGGAATGCTACGATGTAGCTAAGAGCTATGGTATTCCAATTATCGCAGATGGTGGTATCAAGTACTCAGGAGATATGACAAAGGCCTTAGCCGCAGGTGGTTCAGTTTGTATGATGGGATCTATGTTTGCAGGTTGCGACGAAGCTCCAGGTTCATTCGAGCTTTTCCAGGGACGTAAATACAAAGTATACCGTGGTATGGGCTCTATTGCCGCCATGGAAAACGGTTCAAAAGACCGCTACTTCCAGGAGGATGCCAAAAAGCTCGTACCTGAAGGCGTAGAAGGACGTGTAGCCTACAAGGGCAGCCTTGAAGATGTCATCTTCCAACTCATCGGAGGCATCCGCTCAGGTATGGGTTATTGTGGTTGTCCTACTATCCCTGAGCTTCAGGAGCGTGGTAAGTTCGTCAAGATTTCCGCTGCTTCCCTCAAGGAGTCACACCCTCATGATATCCATATCACTAAGGAAGCACCTAATTACTCTGTAGAAGGATAATTTTTACTTTTTTAGTTAATCACAGTGTAATTTCCTAAAAAGTAAATAATAAGAGCCAATCTTGTATTCAAAACAGGATTGGCTCTTATTTTTTTAGCACCTTTTTTGTGTCTTATTCTGTAAACAGTGGCGTTGAGTAGTAGCGGTCGCCGGAATCCGGAAGCAGGGCTACGATTGTCTTGCCTTTGTTTTCCGGCTTCTTGGCAAGCTCAATAGCTCCATGAAGTGCCGCTCCTGATGAGATACCTACTGAGATACCTTCCTTCTTAGCTAACAACTTGGCAGCCTCAAATGCATCACTGCTATCCGCAACGAATATCTCGTCATAAATCTTGGTGTTGAGAACCTCAGGAACGAATCCCGCGCCGATACCCTGAATCTTATGTGCACCTGAACGTCCCTCAGAAAGAACCGGTGAATCCTTTGGCTCAAGTGCTACCACCTTGACGTCAGGATTCTTTGACTTTAAGTACTCTCCTACACCTGTAACAGTACCGCCTGTACCTACACCTGCGATAAAGATATCTACCTGGCCGTCTGTATCATTCCAAATCTCAGGGCCTGTTGTGCTACGATGAGCAGCAGAGTTGGCCGGATTAACAAACTGTCCCGGAATGAAGCTGCCTTCGATTTCTGCTGCAAGTTCCTCAGCCTTTGCGATAGCTCCCTTCATACCCTTAGCACCCTCTGTAAGAACAATCTCTGCACCGTAAGCCTTAAGGATATTTCTACGCTCTACCGACATAGTCTCAGGCATGGTAAGGATAGCTCTATATCCTTTGGCTGCTGCAATAGCTGCAAGGCCTATACCTGTGTTTCCTGAAGTAGGCTCGATGATAACAGAACCTTCCTTGAGAAGTCCTCTCTGCTCAGCATCATCAATCATAGCTTTTGCTACTCTATCCTTGACAGATCCTGCCGGATTGAAGTACTCCAGCTTGACAAGTACTGTCGCTTCAAGGCCAAGCTCCTTCTCGATATTTTTTACCTCCAAAAGAGGTGTGTTTCCAATAAGTTCTTCCGCACTTTTATAAATCTTTGCCATTATTATATCCTCCTGGAATCTAGTTAACCTTTATTATCTCACAATATCAGATAGCTGCAAATCCTTTTTCAAGGTCTTCGATAATATCATCTATGTGCTCTGTACCAATAGAAAGTCTGATGGTAGACTGTGTAATGCCCTGATCTAAAAGCTCTTCCTCAGTAAGCTGAGAATGAGTGGTTGTCGCTGGGTGAATAACAAGGCTCTTCACATCTGCCACGTTTGCAAGTATAGAGAAAATCTCCAGGCTATCAATAAATTTGAATGCAGCTTCCTTACCACCTTTGATTTCAAATGTAAATATGCTGCCTCCATCCTTAGGAAAATATTTCTTGTACAATTCGTGGTCCGGATGATCCTCAAGTGATGGATGGTTGACCTTTGCCACCTTCGGATGGTTTTTCAGGAACTCTACCACCTTCTTGGTGTTTTCAGCATGTCTGTCAAGTCTCAAAGGCAAAGTCTCTATACCCTGCAAAAGTAAAAATGCATTGAATGGAGAAATAGTAGCTCCTGTATCACGAAGAAGAATCGCTCTGATATATGTAACAAAAGCTGCAGGTGCTGTAGCATCAGCAAATGAGATACCATGATAACTCGGGTTTGCATCTGCTATGTTTGGATATTTACCTGATTTTTTCCAATCGTATGTACCTGCCTCTACGATAACTCCGCCCAGTGTCGTACCGTGTCCTCCGAAAAACTTGGTAGCTGAGTGTACTACAATATCAGCACCGTGTTCAATAGGTCTTACCCAGTAAGCCGCGCCAAATGTATTGTCAACTACAAGTGGAAGTCCATGACGATGAGCTATCTCAGCCAAAGCATCGATATCCGGAATATCTGAGTTTGGATTGCCAAGTGTCTCGATGTAGATTGCCTTGGTATCTTCCCTAATGGCATCTTCTACTTCTTTAAGGTTGTGGGCATCTACGAATGTCGCTGTGATATTATACTGTGGAAGTGTGTGAGCCAGCAGATTGTAGCTGCCTCCGTAGATGGTCTTCTGAGCCACGAAATGTCCGCCGCCTGCTGCAAGGGCCTCTAAAGTATAAGTGATAGCCGCTGCACCGGATGCCACTGCAAGGGCTGCCGAACCTCCCTCGATAGCTGCTACCCTCTCCTCTAAAACTCCCTGAGTAGAATTGGTAAGTCTTCCATATATATTCCCTGCATCTGCAAGACCAAATCTATCTGCAGCATGTTTAGAATTCCTAAACACATAGCTGGTAGTCTGATAGATAGGTACCGCTCTTGCATCTGATGCCGGGTCCGGATTTTCCTGTCCTACATGAAGTGCTAATGTCTCAAATCTGTATTTTGAATTTGCCATAATATTAATCCCCTTTCTTACTAATATCTGCTTTTGTTTTATGTTGAAATGATAATAACCTCTATTACCTACTATGTCAATAGGTTTTACAATTAGTAAAAATTATAGCTGGCTATCAATTTGATTAATAGCCAGCTAACTTTTTGCTCTTCTTATATGTTCAGCCACCGCTAAAAAGGTCATGGTGCCTATGGCCACCGCGGCGCTTACCTCTTCATAAATGCTCCTACCATAATATACGCAGGCCACCCCCACTGCTACATTTATAACGCACAGCAGCCTGTGGACATGCTTTCTTTTTTTATCTAACCTTTGCTGGGCTACAGCTATTTCATCAGAAGATGCGTTTACGCTTACATAAGCGTCATGCTGCATCACCCCCACTATCAAAAGTGAAAATAGAAATACTCCGATTATTATAAGATAATAATAGCTTTCACTATTTTTAGTATAATAAAGCCCCTGGATGGCACCTTTTGATGTGGCATTTTCACTGTCATTACTTTCGCCTGTGGACACCGCAAGGTCTGTTTCGTCATCAAAGCTCTGCTCTACCATAGCTATCTGATCTAAGCGTCCGAGTATGGCGCATCTTCCATCTGTGGTGGCATTCTCGCAGGTAGTCAAAGCAATTATCTTGTCATTTTCCGTCACCCCAATATCCCTGTAATGGGTGGCATTTTCTTTAACCCACTCTTGAAACTCCACCATTTCATCCTGTTCCTTGGCGGCAAAAAATATATTTTCGTCATAAGCGCTGCACGCTATGCAGGCATATATATCAATAGAGTAGGTAGCCTCCGGCAAATAGAGGATTCCTGTGGTATGTGTGTCAAAGTAATCCTTTTCCTTGTATTTCATTACATCCCCAAACATAGCTCCGTTATAGATGTGATGACCAAACAAGAGATTATAAGGGTCGCTATAATCAGATTCGTTTTTTGCTGATATAAATATGGAGCCGGACAGCTCAAAATCTCCGTAAATATTTTTATTTACATATTCATAGTCATTTTCTCCCTGCATAACAGGATAATCTATCAGGGTGTCATCAATGGTAATCCATGAGGTAGTATCCTCATTAATGGCAAGCAGTTCCCTGAATGTAAGGCGATTATCAGTAGCATCTCCACTGAAAACAGGTTTGAGACTGATTATGTCCGAATCCAGATATGCATTGTTATATATTTGATATGTGTACAAAAGTGAATAGATAGCATAAGCCCCTAAAAGTACCACAATAGACACCGCAATAAAGCTAAGGACGCTATTTGCGCCCCTAGCCATTTTCCCTGAGAATGCAAACTCAGACTTATGATTTGCTCTTATCTCCTTTGCCACACTACTCATAATTTTCTTCTTTGTCTTTTTTCTTTAAGAAAAATGTAAGCAATCCTCCTGCCAGTACAATCAAAACAACAAATGGTACAACCGAAGTCCTGATTCCTGTAGGCGGCAGCTCTATGATTGCTACGTTTACAAAGCTGACAGCTTTATTTGAGCTACTAACAGTAATGGTGATATCTTTGCTGGCAGGCGAGGTAGCTGAGGTAGTATAACCCTCCGGCACGGCTGAGGTCCAGGCTGTAGCTGTATCAATGTCT